>Ga0082207_1000019_pt1 | contig 110254 bp, 107 predicted proteins | sample LakMenEpi10Aug09_FD_71540 | JGI IMG/M metagenome (GOLD analysis project Ga0082207, IMG submission 71540) | reverse complement strand
CTATTAATAATTGTTTAGCTATAAATAGTATAACATAAATTATAGGCGACTGGGCACTGGGAGCAACTGAAGCACACCTAAAATCTAAACTGTCTCTATCGAGATGGCGTTTTAAATAGTATAACATCAGAGTTGTTCCATCCGAAATTTAATCGCATCAATCGGATTTGGTAGGGCAATAGGATAATGTTTTTCTTCGTAGGCTTCTACTAGAGTGGTAAGTATGTCTAATTCATCAAATTCTGGTGTATTTGGCATCGCTTCCATTAGCTGTTCAATTCTGGCGAGGGTTGCTTGGTAATCTTGTTCGTTTCTAATGGGTTTAATTGTTGTGGTGTTCATAATTTTAACCTTTAATGTATACGGCGTTAACGTTGATTTTGGGAACAAAAATTAAATTTATTCATCTATAATTCACCTTTGAATGCTTTTTGTAATAAGGAGTTAAATAAGTTTTCTGATTCTTGTAACATTTTTTGTTGCTTTTGTAATTTTGACTCTATTTTTCTACGAATAGCAGCATACTTTTTTTGTAAATTAATGGGAGGATTGAAAACTTGAAAAGATTTTAATTCTTTTAAATTTAGTGTCTTTTGAGCTATCCCTCTAACTTGTTGATCCGCTTGTCTTTTTATTCCATCAGATTGCATTAATCCGAGAAGAAACTCAGGATTTATTTTAGAGTTATCGGGCTTGATATGAGCGATATGTCTTTGAAAACAGAATTTTTTATCGGTTCTAACTAATGCGACATTACCATAACTACCTACTGTTGTATAAAGAATATCATTAATTTCTATTGGACATCTTAACGTAAGTTTTTGCCAAAAATCTTCACTTATATACTTACTCACATTAAAATCAATTTCTCCATTAACAATATTACTGACAAATAAAAAAGGAATACCACTTATTGACCATTCAGGAGATTGATGAGTTCCATCGGTGACTTTATAACAAACTTCTTCTAATTTTTTAACCTCCCAACCTTTAGGATTAATAACAGGATCGCCGAACATATCGAGAAAGGTTGATTTAAGGAGTTGTTCGGTAAGGGCGATCGCTTCTTTCCTTTTCCTGATGATTTCGTCTGCTTTATCCAATATATCTGCTATTCTACGTTGAGATGCGATCGGGGGTAAGGGGATTTCTAAATTTCTGACAAAGGTTGTGGATAAATTTTTTTGAGTGACACCATTTGCTAAATGTAGAAATTCATGTTTTTTCCGTAATAACCAATAATATAAATATCGATCATATAATTTACTTTCATCCTTAATATTTATTCCTAAAATCGCTTGATTAGTGGAAACTTTTACTTGTGTAAATGCTATTTTTCCAACTGAACCATACATTGCAAAAAGTAAAGTACCTTTATCAAAAATTCTATTGTGGATTGCTTTTAAACCCTTCTCTGTTATTGTTTCTTCAGTTGTGAATAAATTACCATTAGAGGCTTCTATATCTGAAATTTTAGCCCAAGGAATTAAACCACCATAATTATCTTTTTCGTTTCTTGATGGAGTTCCCCCACTTTTTATATCACATATATTTTCTAATCTTACTAATTCCATCCTGACATCTCCTTTAAAAAAATAATGATATTAAGAATAAGAAGTAAAAACAATTAAATAATTATTCTGTGGCAAAAGATAACGAAGCTAAAATATCATCTAATTCCAAATCCTCATAATCTATTAAAATTTCCTCTGTAGTCATTCCTGAACTGAGCAACTCTAAAATAAATTCCACAGGATACCTTAAACCTCGAATACAAGGCTTACCATGACAGATATTAGGATCTATAGTAATACGTTTTATTAATAAATTATTCATGATTTAATCTCCTTTAATTAAGTTAATAGACGAATAAACCCCGCCTGTTCAAAATGTTTATCAGTAGTAAAAGCCTCCGTGATATTTTCCTGTTGCATAATCACAAAACTAATACAATCCGTTAACCCCCAATCTTTATCCAAACGTTGACAATATAACTGCCATCCCAATTGAAACAGTGTATCACTTACAGGAATAACTAACAAGTCTGACAAAGTTTTAAAACGATTAATAAACATAATAGCGTTTTTTCTAAATTTTGGATTATTTAAAGCATCAGCTACTTCTAAAAAAACAAAATCAGAAGTAACAAAATAATAACCTTGACTCTTTAATTCTTTTCTAATTCTCACAGCAGAATTATGAAAATAATCCTTATCATTTATCAAGGCTAACCATGCTGCCGTATCAACAAAAACCTTTTTCATTTACTCAACTTTCCTTTTAGGAGTGCCGTGAATATAGTGATCATGTTGATAAGCTAAATCAGTAATTCCCGTATTAATTTGACATTCTTGAATAATTAAATCCCATTCATCAAGAGCATTTTTATCTTCTGGTTCTTTTAGCTGTTCTATAATTAATAGAGCAATTTTCTCTTGTTCTGACTCAGATAAAGATTCTACCTTTTTAATCGCTTCCTGTAATAAATTATTCATAATTTAATCTCCTTTAATTAAGTTAATAGCAGAAGTATCAACAAAAAGCCGTTTCATTTACTCAACTTTCCTTTTAGGAGTGCCATGAATATAGTGATCATGTTGATAAGCTAAATCAGTAATTCCCGTCTCAATTTGACATTCATCTAATATTTGGGAAAGTTTATCCCAATCAGAATCATGATCAACCTTTTTTTTGTCTTGACTCCGACTTTTTAACAACTCATAAAATTCCTGTAATTCCTGAGTTGATAAATAATCCAATTCCGCCTTAATTAACTGCTTAATATTCATAAAAAAATTGATTACCCCTGCAATTGAATACAACTATAGCGATCTTAACATATTATCTAAAATTTACCGCTTTTCTAACGGGGATAGGGAGGATCTAATTCCTGTAACTGATTAAGGATATCTTGAATTTGCTGATGTAACAGAGGAATTTGATTAATAACTACCTCCCAGACTAAATTATAATCAACGCCAAAATAATCATGAATTAACTTATCTCTCATCCCCGCCATCTGCTTCCAAGAAATTTGAGAATATTGTTGCCTAAAATCATCCGGTAACTTTTTCGTCGCCTCCCCGATAATCTCCAAACTACGCACGAGTGCCCTTGTTAAAATGGGGTTGTCCAAGAAAACTTCTTTCTCCAAACCCTCAGATACTTCGAGGATAAAAGAAGTTTCTAGGAGAATATGACCTAAATAATCATCAGGAGAATGAAACATATTCCACCTCCGCTAAAATCTTATGCCCAAAGATAGGACTCAAAGACTCAGGAGTTAAGACATCTACCTTACGCCCAAATAAATCATCAAAGAAAAAGCATAAATCCATAAAATTCATAAAAGTTTTCAACTCCGGCTTAAACTCCACCAACAAATCAATATCACTGTTTTCTGTGGCTTCCCCACGCCGAAACGAACCAAACAACCCACATCGCCTTACCCCATAACCTTCTAAGGTTTTTTGATGCTTCCGTAATTGCTCAAAAATATCCTCTTTACTGTTTACTACTACAACTTCCATAATATTCCAACCTATAGAATTAAGAATTTTTGAATCTTTAACCAATGCCTGATAACCTTTATTTTTAAATTCAGTTAATTCACCTATCAAGTTTAGCCATTGGCAAATCTTTCTAAAGTTGTGCTAAATTCCTCACTTCCCACCATTGAAGATTGAGTTAGGGCAGTTTGTGCTTGTTGCCCCCAATGTAAATCTTCCAATTCTTCCAGTTTATCAATTAGTTTTTGATAAGACTCTGCGGAAAGAATGACATAGCTGGGACGTTTTTGCTCGGTGATTAACACAGGCTCAACTTTTGCTTGATCAAAGACTTCACCATGTTGATTTCTGGTTTGCTTCAGGGTATAGCTTTTCATGATCTCAAAAGATTGACTATTTTAGACATTATAGCAAAAATGGACAAAAGAAGAATTTGATTGACAACCACCTCCTACACTAAATTATAATCAACTCAAGTTTATCTGGAAATAACCTCTTTTTTTAGAGTAGTCCTAAATCATTTGTGATAATTAAAATTTTTTCTTTAATCCAGCCTGTTTACAAATTTCATTAGCGGTGATTCTGTCAAAGATTTTATGTCGCTTAACGGGGAGAGTAATTGTATTATTGGTATAGATAGAGTGATTTCCTCCCTCTCGTAAAAGATAAAAACCATTATTTTCCAAGTATTCAATTAAATCTCTTCTTTTTACCGACATTAAGCAACCTCAATGAATAAACTTTCAATAATATCACTATCATTTGAAGGAATAGTTTTTCCTTGCTGTTGATAAGCTAAAATCATTTCATTTAAAGCATCTTCGAGCATTAAACGACACTCTGTAACCGTTTTTCCCTCCGTAACCACTTCTTGCCATTCCATAATTTGCCCCATATATCCCGATGGGATTTTTGTATATTTAGCAGTGTATTTATATCTCATGGTATTGTTCATTAATTGTTCATTAACATTTTACAGTATTTATAATATACCTAACATTCCCTCTAACACCTCCAAATCCGCCATAATCTCCCCTTCGATTACCTTTAATTTACCTAAAATAACTGCCGGAGACTCATAACTAACTTCCCCATATTCGACCTCCTTATAACGATTGATCGATAAATCATAACCATTTTTAACTATTTCCTCCTTCGCCACAAAAAAAGCCTTACTGCTGCGGTCAATATCTTTATTTAGATCGCGATCGCGCCACTTAGCAATAATATCAGGAATATCATTTTCTTCCACAGGTTGACGCTTATCATCCAACGATAAACCATCCGCACCCATATCATAAAACCAAACCCCATCCGTACCCCCTACCCCCGTTTTAGTAAACATCAGCACCGCCGTAGAAACCCCAGCATAGGGCTTGAAAACCCCCGAAGGCATGGAGATCACCCCATCTAACTTATGGTTTTCTACAAGGGTTTCCCGCAGGGTTTTATGGGCATTAGACGAACCAAATAACACCCCATCCGGCACAATTACCGCCCCTCTCCCGCCTTTTTTTAATAACCGCAAAAATAACGCCGCAAACAATAACTCGGTTTTTTTGGTATTAATAATTTTGATTAAATCCTTAGCAATAGTATTCGCTTCTAACGATCCCTTAAAAGGCGGATTTGCTAAGATTAAAGTAAAAGCTTCCGATACTTCTGAATGCTCCTCTGCTAAGGAATCCCTCGCCTCAATTTTAGGGTCTTCGATGCCATGTAACATCATATTCATACTGCCAATTCTTAACATGGTCGCATCAAAGTCAAAACCGTGAAACATCTCCTGATTAAAGTGCTTCTGATTAACAGGATTATGCAAAATATAATGACCCTCACTATCTTTTTGTTGACGCAAATATTCTGCCACCGCCACCAAAAAGCCCCCCGTCCCACAAGCGGGATCACAGATTACCTCATGGGCGCTAGGATTCATTAATTCGACGATCATTTTAATAATATGGCGAGGAGTGCGAAACTGTCCATTTGTTCCGGCGGTGGTGAGTTTTGATAACATATATTCATAAAGATCTCCCTGTAAATCTATATAGGTTTTATCTTGAGATTGACTCGCTTGTTGATTGAGTAATTCAAAGATTAGGTCAATTTGTGCTACTACATTTGCTAATAGGGCAGGGTTAGCAATTAAAAATACAGCATCCTTCATGTGTTGGGCATAAGTCCCCCCTTCCTTACCGATGGTTTTGATAAAAGGAAAGGCAGAATCCCTGACCGTAACTAACATATCAGCAGATTCTTGATGCTTAAATTCAGACCAACGATAATGATTATTTTCTGGGGTAAAAGTGGGATTTTCTAATGGCCCCCCTAAGCGTTTGATCTTCTTCTCTTGGGCTAATTGTAGGTCATCTAGGCGTTTAATAAACAGTAAATAGGATATTTGTTCAATCACCGACAGGGGGTTACTAATGCCGTTATTCCAAAAGGTTGTCCACAATTTATCAACTTTGGATTTTAACTCGCCTGTTATCATTGCTGGAGATCCCTGTATTGGTGCTTTCCTTATTATTATCAATCATTACCCGATCATTTTCAGATCAGTTATCAGAAATTTTCCACTTTCTACCTATTTCGTCCTAGGAGATGATTAATTTAAGGTTTTAATCGTTAAAACTTGGGGGGGTGTAGCATCGGGAGGATAACGAAAATCAACTCTCACAAACCGCGAGGATTTGGGGTTTAATTTGAGTTTAATTAAAGGATCAACAATTTGCCCCCGACGATGCCATAAATGCAAATATTTAATTACGGTTTTTCCCTGTTCATCTTCATATCTTAACCGAACCGTGCCCCGAAAAAACGGAAAATTTAACGGAGGTTGTCGAAAAATTAATCCATTTTTTGATAACTTTTCTTCCTTGAATGGAGTTTCTAAAGTAACTGCTACTGTTTGAGTTTTATCTGTTACATTGAATAGGGGAATCTGTAAATCATAGTGTACTCCATAATTACCATGAGATTGATATGCGGTATCAGGATAACGAACAATTAATGGTGCCGCCTGCACTTGTTTTGTGCCTAATGTTCCCGCCCGGACTGTACTAATCGGAAAAGAAATTCCCTTTCCCCTATCAGGAATAGTCAGAAAATCTTTACCCTCATCTACTAAATCTGCTGACCATTTTGCCCCTTTTTGAATACCTGCAACTCGACTATAAATTAACTGGCCTCCTATTTGTTCTGGAGGAGTTGGAATTTTATCGCGAGGTTGTGCTAAACTAACATTGTCGAGTAACTGTTGCCATTCTTCTAAAGTTGGCGATCGCTCCTTACCATCAGGTTCTATTTTCGCAAATTGGGCTAAACTAGCCAGATAAATTGAAGCCGGGGGAGAATCTTCGGTTTTGCCCCGGACTTTTAACCGCATCAAGCTAGAACGTCCATTCACCCGACGCTCTAACCCCTTAACCGGAATCGGTAAACTCATCAACATTTGACTTTCCCCAGGGGCAATTTCCAGGGTTTTCGGAAATTCCGACTGCCGTTTTCCCCTTAACACATCATCAACAGCCCGAATTCCTGGCCCGGAATAAATCTCACCCTTGGAATTATCACTCATGGCAGGCTTTTCTTTAAACGGAGCATCAGGCTCCAATAAATAACTTGCCGCTTGTAATACTTCAACGGTAACAGGTTCATTATCGGGATTATGAACAATTAACCCCAAATACAAGGTTTTTAAATCAGGCGGAGTGTGGGTAAAATGATGTGCAAATACTTCAAACTCCCCATTTAAACGATATTCTAAATGAGCTTCGGGATCACCCCGCCATCCTCCCGGAAAGGTTGAGAGTAAAATTCCTTCCTGTTTCACCCATTCTGGACTATTGCTATTAAACATTAACACCTGATCCAGTTTCCCAGGCAAGGGACGGACTTCATTCTCAGCAATAATTTCCTGGGGTGGCAAGGCATTGGCAAAGGGCAACCGAGGCAAAAGGGTAGGAAACCTTTCAACGATGACAGTTTGCCGAAAACAAATTCCTCCGACCGCACCCCCCACCGCAGACAAACTAACAATTAAAATAGGAATTATCCGATGTAAGGTTTGATCTTTCATTTATTCTGAAAGGTTGGTCTAATTTTTTTACCGTGAGTATTATGACTTTTTTTCCTCAGTATTCCACAGGCAGCGAAATTCGGCAAAAGTTTCTCAACTTCTATGCCGAAAAAGGGCATAAAATTCTGCCTAGTGCCTCCTTAGTTCCCGAAGACCCGACGGTTTTATTAACCATTGCCGGGATGTTACCCTTTAAACCGATATTTCTGGGACAGCGACAACCCGAATTTCCCCGCGCCACCACCTCCCAAAAATGTATCCGTACTAATGATATTGAAAATGTAGGCAGAACGGCCAGACATCACACTTTTTTTGAGATGTTGGGTAATTTTAGCTTTGGAGATTATTTTAAACAACAAGCGATCGCTTGGGGATGGGAAATTTCTACAAAAGTTTTTGAGTTACCGCCTGAACGTTTAGTGGTGAGTGTGTTTGAGGAAGATGACGAAGCTTTTGCCATCTGGCGCGACGAAATTGGGGTATCTCCCCAACGCATTAAACGCATGGGAGAAGCGGACAACTTCTGGAAATCTGGCCCCACTGGCCCCTGTGGCCCCTGTTCAGAAATTTATTATGATTTTCACCCCGAACGCGGCGAGGATAATATTGATTTAGAGGATGATTCTCGGTTTATTGAGTTTTATAACTTAGTATTTATGCAATATAACCGAGATAATGATGGTATTTTAACCCCATTACAGAATAAAAATATTGATACGGGCATGGGGTTAGAACGCATGGCGCAAATTTTACAGCAAGTTCCTAATAATTATGAAACCGATCTAATTTTTCCTATTATTAAAACCGCGGCGGAAATTGCCCAAATAGACTATCACAAATCCGATGATAAAACCAAGGTTTCCCTCAAAGTTATTGGGGATCATATTCGGGCGGTTGTGCATTTAATTGCCGATGGGGTTAATGCGTCTAATATTGGACGGGGTTATATTGTCCGGCGGTTAATTCGGCGGGTAGTTCGTCATGGTCGGTTAATTGGAATTAATCAGGAATTTACAACCTTGGTAGCTGAAACTGCAATTCAATTATCAGAAGCTATTTATCCCAATGTTCGTCAACGGGAAACCGCAATTAAAGCAGAGTTACAAAGAGAAGAAACCCGTTTCTTAGAAACCTTAGAACGGGGTGAAAAACTGTTAGCAGAAATTATTGCGAAGGCGACCCCCACCAACCTCCCCCTTACCAAAGGGGAGGCTACAGATATTTCTTCCCCCCTTACCAAGCAGGGACTAGAGGGGGGTGAAATTTCTGGTCAAGATGCTTTTGTTTTATATGACACCTATGGTTTCCCCCTAGAATTAACCCAAGAAATTGCCGAAGAAAATGGCTTAACTGTTGATATTAAAGGCTTTGAAACGGCAATGGAAGAACAACGCCGCCGTTCTCAAGATGCCCATGAAACTATTGATTTAACCGTTCAAGGTAGTTTAGATCAATTAGCAGAACATATTCACCCCACGGAATTTTTAGGCTATACGTTATTAACATCTGATGCCAAAGTTGAAGCGGTTTTAGTGAATGGAAAACCTGTAGAAACAGCAGAAGCGGGAATAGAAATTCAAGTAATTTTGAATAAAACTCCCTTTTATGCCGAGTCTGGGGGACAAATTGGCGATCGCGGTTATTTAAGTTATAGGGATACGGTAATTCGGGTAGAAGATGTTAAAAAAGAATCTAATATTTTCATCCATTTTGGACGCATTGAACGGGGAATAGTTACCCCAGGAATGACCTTAACTGCCCAAATTGATCGCGCCTGTCGTCGTCGCGCCCAAGCTAATCATACCGCAACTCATTTGTTACAATCAGCGTTAAAATTAATAGTAGATCCTTCTATTTCTCAAGCGGGTTCTTTAGTGGATTTTGAGCGTTTACGATTTGATTTTAATTCTCCCAAGGGGTTAACCTCTGAAGAATTGCAACAAATTGAAGATCAAGTTAATAGTTGGATCACCGAAGCACATCCGGCGGTTATTGCAGAAATGGCTATAGAAGCCGCTAAAGCAAAAGGTGCGATCGCTATGTTTGGAGAGAAATATTCTGATATTGTGCGGGTGGTCGATTATTCGGGGGTTTCGATGGAATTATGCGGGGGAATTCATGTTAGTAATACCGCCGAAATTGGTCTATTTAAGATTATTTCGGAAACGGGTATTGCATCAGGAATTCGACGCATAGAAGCGGTGGCGGGACAGGCGGTTTTAGATTATTTGAAAGTACGGGATACGGTGGTTAAGGAATTAGGCGATCGCTTTAAAGCCAAACCCGAAGAACTCCCCGAACGGATTAATAATTTACAACAGGAGTTAAAAGCAACTCAGAAACAATTAGAAGGAGTTAAAGCGGAATTAGCGATCGCCAATTCCCAACAATTATTAACCACTGCTGAAACCATTGGTGAGTTTAAATTAATTGTAGCAGAACTCCATGATGCCGATGCAGAATCCTTAAAAACCGCCGCAGAAAGGCTACAACAAAAGTTAGGAGAAAGTGCCGTTGTTTTGGGTTCAGCGACCACCGATGGTAAAGTTAATTTTGTCGCGGCGTTTAGTAAAGCGGTGAATAATAAAGGCTTACAAGCGGGTAAATTTATTGGTGGCATTGCTAAAATTTGCGGCGGTGGCGGTGGCGGACGTCCGAATTTAGCGCAAGCTGGCGGTCGGGATGCAACAAAGTTAAAAGCAGCGTTGGAGAGTGCAAAAACCCAGTTAGTTGATGGGTTGAAATAAGTTAAGTTAACCCCTCCCTGTTTAGGAGAGGGGCTTTTTATATTTTGAGATTTAGAATAGAATGAAGATACTCACCGATTATCAAGGTCGTTCTGTTCGATTGAATAAAGAACGATTAGCCCATATTTTACTGCATCCTGAATTAACAGCAATGGAGGTTGAAGTAGAAGTCACCCTCAAAAACCCAGAACAAGTTAGGCGATCGCGCACTGATAATACCGTTTTGCTTTATTATCGTTATTATATAGGTACTTTAGTGGGAGATAAGTGGTTATGTGTGGTTGTGAAACATTTAGAAAATGATGCTTTTGTTTTAACGGCTTATTTCACTGACAAAATTAAACAAGGAGAGCAACTATGGCCTCAACTGTAAAAGTTTATTTTGATAAAGAAGGCGATTTTTTAGAAGTTTTATTTTCGGATCAACCGGGTTATATGCGAGAAACCGATAATGATGCGATTATGGAACGAGTGGATGAAGCCGGAAATTTATTAGGGTTTTCTGTATTAGCTGTGAGTGAGTTATCAACAGATCAACCATTAGTGGCTCAGTTAGTAGCGGGTGCTAAAATTTAAGTTTTTAGGTAGATATTGTTAACAAAACCTAACACCAAATTTAGCACAAGCTGGCGGTCGGGATGCAACGCAGTTAAAAGAAGCGTTAGAGAGTGCAAAAAAGATTCACCTTCTTCTAAATATGAAGAAGAACCTCCATTATACAAATTTTTAAATATTAATAATTAGTAAGCTGTTAATTATCTAAATTTTCGAGGCTATCCAAGCCAATAAGGGGTTTCAGCCTCTAAAATATGCAGTTTAAATGCTCAACAGTTCATTAAATACTAACTGTAACAACTTCTATAATCACATCTTTCCCTACTGAAAAGCAATGCAGATATACTGTATTGTAATATTAGAAAATTAATTATTTCCACTGAAAAAAATATTTCTAATTGACTTCAATAAAAAGAACCCCCCTCAATATTGATTCAGGCGGGTTCATTCTTATTCCAAAAAAGCCAATAAAATTAAGGATTGGCGGCTTGGGCAGCTAGAATTTGTTTGAGTTTTTCTAATTCATTAGCCCAACGAGGATCGGGTTGGAAGGAATCATCACCGCTAGTTTTCGATGTAGAAGTTTGACCCCCGGAAGAATGCTTAGATTTTTTATTCCGGTTTTTACTACTACCGCCACTTTTAGGCATATTACCCGACGATTTAATCGGTTGTTGAACTGGCTGTTGCTGTTGTTGGGGTTGATCATCTTCCCCACCGTTTTCACCCTCACCAACACCGTCACCTTTTCCTTTTTTCCGAGGTAATGCTTTCTCTATTTTTAGAGCATTTTCTCTAAACATTACCCCATTATATTTCTCAACAATTTGATCCGCGACTTCATCAGTCTGCACCGTTACAAATCCAAAACCCCGACATTTGCCAGTTTTGCGATCGGTAATCACCTTAGCAGAAACGGTATCTCCTTCTTCTGCAAAGACATCTTGTAATTCTTTGCGTTCCAATTCTTTAGGAAGATTACCAATATAAAGACGAACGGACATAAGTAGAACCTCCAAGTTAAATGAAAAATAAGTAAACGAAATCATCCCCAACCTGTGTTGTTTAAAAACACAAGTTGAGGATCAACCCCCAAGCCATCAGCACTTGGGTTGGTTAAATTAAACTCAACAACCAACTTCATCTTAAAATTAAGATAAAGTCCTATTATTCTCTCCATGTTGAACTTATCATGTAGGGAAAGCGGGTTTGCTAGGTTGTCTTGTAAACTTTTTGCCATCTGTCAAAACTTAATGCTATAGAGTCTTGTTATCTCTGTGTTCAAAAATAGATTTAACTTCCTATAGCTAAAACCATATAAAGTTAACTCACCGAATGTTAACTTCCTGACTTTGCATTGCCAATAGTTGATTACAGCATTCAACAAAAATTGGATCACTTCTTTAAGTTGCTGCTTCGCCTCGTATTAGTCAGGCTATTGAATGGAACCTAGAACCTTTGCTATTGGGTTTTCCAGTACCGGATCATCATAAGACAATCCCTAGGATAGCACATCATGGAACATAGTTCTAGGGTTCTGCCAAGATTTTTGTATTTGATTTGGCAAACTTTCTGAACTTTCATCAACAGAGTAATCAGAATAACTCTATCCAAAAAGGAATAAGGTTGTTTTGACTCTTTGGTTAAAGAATGTATCACTAATCGGTCAAAAAAAGCAATCTTTCTGGATCAACTTCTTTTTACCAGCCTCCTTGAGATGCTAGATAAACCCCCGATAGGGTTAGAATAACGGCTAAAATCGTTGACCACAGGGGATGTCCGCCTCGTAGCACTGTCCTAGAATCGGAGGTTTCTAAGGTTTCCACATCCACCCAAGGTATCGCCCCCCGTCGCCACCATCCCGTTACCTTAATATTTTGAGTGATTAATTCATGGGGATGACGAATTCTAGGCAAAAAATTGGTCAGGGGGGTTTTTTCGGGGAGATAATGGAGTTTGATAATTCCGCTTGGGGTTTGTAGGATTAAATCTTGAGCAAAGGTATTTCTTAAACCCCTTCGACCGAGGAGTTGACCCCTTAAACAAATCGGTTGACTATCAACGGGAATAGTCTGGGGGTTGCTCACCAAATCTGATAAGTTAGGTTGATTTAAAATATTAGGGGGTTTGATTTCAGGAAAAAAATAATTAATCCGAGTTAAAATACCTAAACCACAACCAATGGTAATTGAACCTGCCATAATCCAATAGTCTCCCCATAACCATTCTAACTGCCATAGTCCTAAAAGAGAACAAACTCCTCCCATTAACCAAATGATTCCCCCAATGATCATTCCGGCGGGAATACCAAAAAACGGTGCTCCTTGTAGTAATAATGGGGAATTGTTGGTGAGTAATTTGGGGGGTTTAGCTGGGGTAATATTCGATAGATCAAATTCGGGTTCTAATTTCCAATAATTCGCATAAAGACCGAGGATTTTTAAGCGTTCTCCGATTAGGGGATGGGATTGATTTAAGGTTAATTCGGGGGTGTAACAATTAGTTAAATCCCAGGTTAATAAAGAATTGATTGATCTGTAAGCTGTTAAACTACCAAAGGTTAAAGCTTGTTGATGATTAATCGGAATCAATCTATCGAAAGATTCTAAGATAAAGTTAGTTTGTCCTTGATTTTGAATAGTTTGGGATAATTTCATCGTTATTTTTAACAACGCACGACTTAAAGCATTAGGATTTCCAGTCAGGTTACAAGCAATGCGATCGCTATAATAAACTCGACGACGGGATAAATACAAGGAGGGAAATCTTAAAAGTTTATATAATCCATAACATAAAGGACAAATAAAAATAGCGATCGCATTCAAAATTTGATATAAAATACCTCGGATACTGGCTGGAATCGGAATATTAAGATTGGGTAATTTTTCGGTTAATTCTGCTAAATACCAATAAATTAAATAGGGAATTTGACTGACCAGGGTAGCAAAAGACATCACCGCGAAATCCCATTCCCCAATGGTGGCAATTTCCCTGGCAAAAATCACAGCAATTTCATCTTCTGTTAATTGGTCTAATAATCCTTGACTTACCACTATTCGGGCAAATCGTCGTAAACTTCCATAGGAAAAAATTACCGGATCATCAATGGGTAATAGTTTAATTTGAGGAACTTTAAATTTTTTCTTTTGACAATAATTTCTTAATAGTTTATTGGTTTCTTGACTCTGATTAAATAATGTGGTTAAAGGTAAAGGTTTTAATCCATAACTAAGTTTAAGTAGTCCATCCCATAACCAAGGAGAGAATAGAAATAAACCGAATATTGTGATATAAACTGTTTGAGTTGGGTTATAATAAAATAAAGGAATAGGTTGTACAATAGGCAGCCAAGATAAACCATCATTCGTGAGTTTCATTAATTCCTCTAATAAACGAGGAGTTAACCAAATAATTGCTAAAACAGTTAGGAAAAGTTCAGCAAACAATCGGGAAGTTTGCCAAATCCAACCTACAGCAAAAATAAATAAAATAATCAAAACAATTTGCCAAGGTTGACGGGATAATTGTTCCCAAGTATTTAAAATAGGTTGCCAAATCCAAATTTGATTTAAACTATTATTAATAAAAGCAAAAATAATCGGAATAAACCAAGTTAAACCGACAGCCATTAATAATTGTTCTAGTTTAAAAAGACTCGATTGTAAGGGTTTAAGCTGTTGCCAATTCGTAGCTCGTCCCGCTTGTCGCCATTGCCATTCTTGAACTGGGGGAGGGGGAGGAGGTGAAATAATTTCCGGTTCTAAATTAATCGGAGAAACGGGAATTTTTGCTTTAGAATTTGGGGGGATTTTTTCGGTTTTTTTGATATTTAAAGGCGTGGGTTGAGATAAAGAAGGATTCGGAGAATTTTTCGGAGGTGCTGGGGAAGAAAGTTTGGGAGTTTTAGCTAGAGTTGATTTAGCTTTTGTGGGTTGTAGATTAGGATTTAAGGGGATAAAACCCGTTTCTGAAATAGGGGGTAATTCTGAAGATTGAGGTTCAATATTAGGGTTAATATTTTGGGGTTTAGGGGGATTGCGTTTTAATAATTTTCTTAAATAATCCGTAGCCCAATTTTTAATATTTTCCTGCTGAGATTGAGTTAAACTCTGACATAAATTAATCGCTAATTTAGTATTTCCTGTGCGTTCATAGGCAATCACTAACCCCATTTGCGCCTTGAATTGACCCGAATCCTGAGATTGAGCAATAGGTTCTAAAAAAGCGATCGCCTGTTGATAATCCTTCTGTTTTAATGCAGCTAATCCCGATGCTAAATCCGATGAATTGGGGGGTAAATTGGAGGAAGACATAGGAGAAATTAAAATTAAAACAAATTAACATTAACCGTTTCAGGGGAAATCCATACCCGGAAATCATAAAAATGATTGATTCGATCTCATCTAAAGGGTTAAAAATTGACGAAAAGCATAATAAATCCTATTGTACCCATTTTCTCGATTAAAATATCTTAAAATTCCTTTGATATAATATTTTGATCAACTTTATTCTAGGAAAAAAAAATTAAACCTGACCTTTGATCCCCAGGAGATGATAAAATGGCTTGGCTCAAAATCAGCTATTATGGATACAAATTCCTTATTTCTAGCATTTCAATTTACCTCTCCCGGCCCCATCATCTTTGAAATTGGGCCGTTATCAATTCGGTGGTATGGCTTGTTAATTGCCTCGGCGGTCTTGATTGGAGTATCCTTATCTGGGTATCTTGCCAGTCGTCGCCAAATTGATCCCGAACTCATAGGAGATTTAGCGATTTGGTTAGTGATTGGGGCGATTCCTTTTGCTAGACTATATTATGTGGTATTTCAATGGGAAAGTTATGCCCAGAATCCCGGTAATATTATTGCAATTTGGAAGGGGGGAATTGCCATTCATGGAGCAATTATAGGCGGATTAATAGCGACTTTACTATTCGCTAAAATCAAACAAATTCCCTTTTGGCAATTAACCGATATAATTGCCCCTTCCTTGATTTTAGGTCAAGCTATCGGCAGATGGGGTAACTTTTTTAATTCTGAAGCCTTCGGAAGTCCAACGGACTTACCTTGGAAACTCTATATTCCGCCGGAGCGTCGCCCTGATGGTTTTGAATCCTACGAATATTTTCACCCGACTTTTTTGTATGAATCCCTGTGGAATTTAACTATATTTGCCCTATTAATTACCTTATTTTTAAAAGGTTTAAAAGGCAAATATCTTTTAAAACCAGGGACAATATTCTTGGTCTATTTATTGACCTATAGTAGTGGTAGAATTTGGATTGAAGGATTACGCACGGATAGTTTAATGTTGGGATCTTTAAAAATTGCTCAACTGGTCAGTTTAACGGGAATGATGTTAGGGTTATTCGGTTTAATTTGGTTATATGGATTGAAGCGAACCTTACCCGATATTGTACAGAAATCCCATCCCTCGGAATCCGAATAAAAAAGCCCTGACAATTGAGTCTAGGGCTTTAACCAGGGTGCATCTACCATTCTTGTCTTCTCGGTAAATCAATTCAGATCCGGAAAAAGTAAAAATCTAGCATCAATTTCAAGAAATTTAGAACCTTATGGAACCCGATATCCGATTACTCAAAGCTGCGGTTTATATTGTTGGGGCTGGCCCAGGTGATCCAGAGTTATTAACTGTGAAAGCTCAAAGATTATTAGCCTCGGCGGATGTGATTGTATTTGCCGATTCTTTGGTTCCTCAACAGATTTTAAAAGGGGTTAAAGCGGATGCAGAATTAGTTAAAACCTCTGATAAAACTTTAGAAGAAATTGTTCCTTTTATGATTGAACGAGTTGATAAAGGGTATTCTGTTGTTAGATTACATTCGGGTGATCCGAGTTTATATGGGGCTATTTATGAACAAATACAACAGTTAATAGAAGCAGAAATTGAGTTTGAAATTGTCCCTGGAATTAGTGCTTTTCAAGATGCAGCAGCCAAATTAAAAATAGAATTAACTATCCCAGAATTAGTCCAAACGATTATTTTAACCAGGGTGAGTGGGAGAGCAACTGGTGTTCCTGCGGATGAGGAATTAGAAAGTTTAGCGGCTCATAAAGCCAGTTTATGTTTATATTTGAGTGCGCGTTATGTGGAAGAAACTCAGCAAAAGTTAATCAAATATTATCCCCCAGAAATGCCGATTGCTATTTGTTATCGTTTAGGATGGCCTGATGAGAAAATCCGGGTAGTTCCCTTAGAAAAAATGGCACAAGTGACCCAGGAAGAAAACTTAATTAGAACTACATTATATGTTATTAGTCCTGCGTTAGCAAAAACTCCCCATACTTCAACTTTAAGATCTAAATTATATAACCCGGAACATTCCCATTTATTCCGTCCTTTATCTTGATTTATTCTCTGATAAAAAAAGACTTTGCCTCTACAAGTTCTATCTATTGTGTGTTTATGAATTTTAATCAAAAAAATATTATTATTACCGGTGGTTCGAGTGGAATTGGTAAAGCAACGGCTCAATTATTAGCAAGTTTAGGTGCAAATTTAACAATTATTGCTAGAAATCAAAAAACTCTCGACCAAGCTAAAATAGAAATTGAAGCAGTAAAATTATCTCAAAATCAGAAGGTTTTTACCCTTTCGGCGGATGTTTCTGTACGGGAAGAAGTGGAAAATATAATAGAAACAGCAATTAATCTTTTGGGGAGTGTGGATATTTTAATTCTCTCGGCGGGTATGGCATATCCTGGTTATTTTCAAGAACTTCCTATTGAAATATTTGAACAAACAATGGCTGTTAATTATTGGGGATCTCTGTATTGTATTCGAGAGATTTTACCTAAAATGATCGAGCAAAAATATGGTAAAATTATTATAATTTCATCGGGAGCGGGATTAATTGGGATTTATGGTTATACAACCTATAGTCCAACTAAATTTGCTTTAAGAGGGTTAGCAGAATCCTTGCGCGGGGAATTAAAACCCTTGGGAATACAAGTTTCTATTGTTTATCCTCCTGATACAAATAGCCCGCAATTAATTAGTGAAAATAGAACAAAACCTTTAGAAACAAAAGCAATTACGGGAACTGTTAAACCTTGGGAAGCAGAAGATATTGCTCAAGAAATTATTCGAGGAATTAATAAAAATAAATTTGCGATCGCTCCGGGATTAGAAATGAAATTTTTAAATTATTTCCATAGTTTGTTATTTCCCTTATTAAATCGCTATTTTGATCGCCTAATTCAATCAATAAAAGGTTAAGAAAATGTTAAGTGTCATTAAATTAAACATGGATTGGTCAATTCAAAAAAATAATCAATATAATTGTTGAATTAAATTGCTAAATTTGCTATAATTAATCCTAGATTGTTATTTGATCAATCAGATTAATCGCAGATATTGCTGAATATAGTCCCCTGTTTACAACTGTTAATTGAGGAGAGAAAATGATCAAACCTTTACACCACAGAACAAAAATTGTTGCGACTATTGGCCCTGCTAGTAAATCCCCAGAGATCATTCGTCAAATGGTGAATGCGGGAATGAATGTCGCCCGATTAAATTTTTCCCATGGTAGTTATGAAGATCATGCGGAAATGGTAGGATTGTTGCGGCAAGTTTCCAAAGAATGCAATGCCCCGATTACTTTATTACAAGATTTACAAGGCCCAAAAATTAGAATTGGTAAGCTACCATCGGAAGAAATAGAATTAGTTCAAGGAGAATTATTAACCTTAGTTCCCTTAGATAATTTTGACAATCAACCGAATACAGCCCCCATTGATTATTCCTATTTAGCAGAAGAAGCCGACCTCGGAGCGCAAGTTTTACTAGATGATGGATTATTAGAATTAAAAATAGAAGAAATTCAGGGAAATGCCGTTATATGTAGGGTGATTGAAGGGGGAATCCTAAAAAGTCGAAAAGGAGTTAATTTACCGAGTCTAATTTTGCGTCTTCCCTCCTTAACGGAAAAAGATCAACAGGATTTAGATTTTGGAATTTCCCAGGGTGTAGACTGGGTTTCTTTGAGTTTTGTTCGCCGTGCGGAGGATGTTCAAGCCTTAAAAGCATTATTAATTGAAAAGGGCGCATCGGATATTCCGGTCATGGCAAAAATTGAAAAACCTCAAGCGATCGCCAATTTAGAATCTATTATTAATGAATGTGATGGTTTAATGGTAGCACGGGGGGATTTAGGGGTAGAAATGAGTCCTGAGAAAGTGCCATTATTGCAAAAACAAATCATTCGGATGTGTAATCAAAAAGGGATTCCAGTGATTACTGCTACCCAAATGTTAGATAGTATGATTCACAGTGCACGTCCCACCCGTGCAGAAGCAAGTGATGTTGCGAATGCAATCATTGATGGTACGGATGCGGTCATGTTATCTGGAGAATCTGCTGTTGGTAAATTCCCAGTGAAAGCAGTACAAATGTTATCCAGAATTGCCAGTGATGTCGAACCGGAAATCGAGTTTAAAAATTATCCTCCGGTGATGTCCGATGAAACTCATGCTTTAAGTGAAGCTTTAAATACGATTGATAAAGTCTTGAATTTGCATTGTATTGTTGCTTATACCAGCACAGGATATACGGCTATTTTAGCAGCAGGAGAACGACCTAAAGTTCCCGTTATCGCCCTAACTCCCAATCTAAAGGTTTATCACCGTTTAAACTTAGTTTGGGGTGTTAAACCGATTTTATTAGAACATCAAGTGGACTCTTTTGAAGGATTAATTGATCTCGCCCAAACTAAATTATTAGAAGGGCTATTAGCTCAAATTGGGGATAAAATATTAATTATTGGAGGTGTTCCAACCAAGAAAGCAAAAGGCACAAATTTCTTGAAGATTCACACAATTGCCGATTAAGCTATTAACAAAACCGAAAAGTACGGATTGAAGATGATTACGCAGATTAACACAGATTAAAATCCGTGAAATCCGTGAAATCCTCTTAAATCCGTGATCCCCATTCCCTATTATCGCTTTTTCGCTTCTTGAGGTGTAGATTGTCTGACTAACTCTAGGGTAGAACCAAAAATGAAACCCATTGCCGCCCCTGCTATAGCATAAGTCCGGGGAGCCCTTGACTGACTATAACCTAAGTCCAAGGCGGGGCCGATATTACAGCATTGATAGTGTTTCTCGCTGTATTTAGAAGCACCTAGTCCGGCAATTGTACCTACTATCATCATCATCATTCCAGAAAAAATTACCAGTCGCATATTCATAATGACCTGCCTTGGATAACCCTAAATATAATTTTTTGCAATCATAGCCTTATATTCTAAAAGTAGCTCTATTTTTCAGTTTTTCAACTATATTTTTAATCTTGTTTACAAAAATTAAAAAAAGTTGATGCAACTTGTAGAATTTTAGAGGCTTAATCTTTGATAAATGGGGGCTTTCCTTGTTAGTATAAAATACTGATATATTCAACTGACATACTGAAAATATAAGTTTTTATGGGAACTATTAATCAGCAGGCTACAAATTATATATAGATTAGGTATTCATGCGTTCGTAAATAGCAGAAGCGGCCGGAGAATAACGGGTGAGATAGCTAAAAATCCAGAATTTGATACAAGAATCAATAATCACGGGAACCGTTGCAATAAAAGCATTCACCGCTACTCTACTTTCTGGGAGTCCAAAATGAGCGATCGCACCTTCTAATAAAACTTCCCATCCCTGAAAATATTTATCTTCTAGGGCTTTAATTTCTTGGGCGCTTTGATAAGCGGATTCTAAGAGTTGAATTTGTCTTTGACTCAACCAGTGATTAAATCCATTGAAATTCATAAATTCTCCAGATCAATCAACACCGCAACTAATTAAACGAGCAATAAAATAAACCGCCATTTTTCCCCCGTATGGCGATCGCCACCATCCAGAAGGATGACACCCCACAGGAGCTTCTGAACTAAAATCAAGATCTTCATAATCTAATAACTTATTATTCACGCTCCATCCAAATTCAGCCTCCATCGCCTGTAAAACTTTCATATCAATATCAGAAATATCATCATTTCCTCCCAACCGGGTATAAATTTGTTGTTGAACACTAAAGCCAAAACGATCTTTACTGTAACTCATCCATAGTTGATCAAGTAGACTTAATGCACTACAGGGAAAAATCATAATCTCATCAGGAATAATATCGTCTAGGCTATTTTTATTCATGATTTCTAACATAATTCTTGTGGTTTCTTGATCTGCTTCTTTCCAATTTCCAGCTTCTAAAAAATCCCGTAATTTTTGGTATCGGTATACATCCGTTAATAATAATAACGCTTTATCTAACTTCTGTTCTAAGCGTTCAACTCGTTCTAATAAAGCATCTAAACTCAAAGGTTGAGATTGAGGTTTAGACTGTTTGGGTTGTTGCGATGCGTTTGACATATTTTATAGAGGATTGATGATTGAAAGTTTACGACTAACCATAGCCATCATAATACCTGTTAACTTCGGCCCAGTTTTTTTATCATTTATACAACTAAACTAGCCCATTGCATAACCCGTAAATTGGCGTTTGAAAGGGGAATGAAAACCCAGAATAATATCTGAAGTTGGTACGCCCATATCCACCAATCTCTGGGCAACAGAGTCTTCAGTCCCATTATACTGAATCCAAATTTTGCCCTCTTGAATATCAAAGTGTATCACCGGGCCAAATACCCGCTTATCTCCTTGCCAACCCACATAAGCGAGTTGATAATGGTCATGTTCACTATCAAAGATTAACTCTGCCTTCACCGTATCCTCAGTCGTTGCGATCTCGGCGTGTTCGGTCAGAATTTGTTTAATCAATTGTCGATAATGTTCTACTTTATCCATTGCTTAATCTCCTCTAATTTTGGATCATAAATTATTAGCTTGACTTGGTAACGTCTCAAAGCACGTTGGATGAAAGAAAGTTGAAAAAAATCCTTATAAGTTTCAGAAGGAATTGCTAAATAAACAATGCGCTCCGGTTCTTTTTCTTCCAGGGCTTGACAATAGTTAAGATATTGTCCCAAGGCAGTGTGAAAAGAGCTAATATCAGAGTCTCCAATAAAGCTTTTAATTTCTACAGCAATTTTTTCGGAATCTTTTTCTGCACCGATCGCACTTTCTGCCGCCAAATCAATTTGTAATTTTATGGATTCGCTAATGCGAAAAAGCATTCGCTTTTGATACCATCCCTTCCCCATATATCGTTCGTTAGCTACTTACTGGATTTCTACCTCTCCAGAGATATATGGGGATTACTTCGTTCCGATTACACATTTGTTTGAAATCTTTAGCGTGATGCTATCCACCGGGTTTATTGGGCGGTGCTTATAAGTCGGAGAATGGAACCGCTTATGCCCTATCCTTGCCTTTTGGCTTGGTGCTAATCAGTCTTTTACCGTATTTTTAACGGGTTTAATCTTGATTTAGCCATTGCACCATTTAAAATTACGATGGTTCAGACACATCTTTGCTTTCGCTACGCATAGACTTCTTGCTCGATAGTTACTGGATTTGGCTTCTAGTAGTTCTACCTTTTAACCCCGCTTTAGCCTGATGGATGCTACCCAAACAAACTAGGGGTTATGCTTTCACCTCAGCACTTGAGGGATGGGACTTGCCGCATGGTGGCTCACCCATAAATGTAATCAGTTATCACCAGTCTTAACAACTGGGTTAACCGTCCCATAATCTTTTCAGCTTATTTTTGGTTAAACGAATCGCACCCATCCATCTTTAATTAAAGCATTTCTAACCTGTTGATGGAAAACATCTTTAGCCATTGTGGATGCTAGTCCTCCTAACCGGGTTAACTTGAGTCTATCATGATTGATCGGTAACAATTTAGGGTTTACTTAAACTGCTATCTGGTTGAATAGAACCATTATCCGAGGTGGCTAAAGTCTCAGAAGTTTTACCCGGAGAATGGGGATCTTCCGGTGGAGAGGGAGGTTGATTTTTATCCGATTTATTGTTATTAGATTTATCGGATTTTTTCCCTTTCAGAAAACGTTCTTCTAGGGTTTTAACCGTAATATAAAGGTTTGGAGTAATTAACAAACTTAATAGGGTTCCTGCTAATAAACCCCCAAAAATAGCCGTACCCAATGACCAACGACTACTAGAACCCGCACCAGAAGCAATAACTAACGGCCAGAACCCGATCAAACTAGAAATAGCAGTCATTTGAATCGGTCGGAACCGTTGTTCCCCCGCTTGAATTGCGGCTTGGGTAATACTTAAACCCTTGTCCCGCAGTTGGTTGGCAAACTCCACAATCAGAATCGAGTTTTTAGAAGCCAAACCAATCAACATCACCAAGGCCACCTGCACATAAACATCATTAGTAATCAGGGGCCAGACCGTCCCTTGCAAGAGAACATTCGACCGGAACCAAACCGCGGCCATCGCTCCCAAGACCGCCAGAGGCACCGATAACATAATAATCATCGGATCAATATAACTTTCGTACTGGGCTGATAGCACCAGAAAAGCCATAATAAATGCTAATCCGAAAATTAAAATCGCCGCCCCCCCAGAAGACTTTTCTTCCAAGGCGCTACCCTGCCAAGCATAATCAAAACCGGGGTCTAAGACCTCAGAGGCTAATTTTTCCATAACAGCGATCGCTTGACCCGTACTAAATCCAGGAGCCGGGTTTCCTTGAATTAGCATGGAACGGAAGATATTAAAATGGTTAATAGTTTCTGGCCCGACAAAATCCGTGAGTTTCACCAAATTACTCAGGGAAATCATCTCTCCATCCCGGGAACGCACATATAATTGAGTAATATCCTCCGGTCGGGCGCGGAATTGTTTTTCCGCTTGAGCCACAACCCGATATTGACGTTGACCTAAAACAAAGTCATTAATATATGATGACCCCAAATAGGTTTGTAAGGTACTAAAGATTTGGTTCACATCCACATTCAAAGCATTAGCGCGATCGCGCAATACCTCAACCCTTTTCTGAGCCTTACTAGCAGAAAACTGACTAAATACCCCGGCAAAAGTCGGATTAGCATTAGCCGCTCCAATTAAACGATTGCCATTTTCCACTAAGGATTGAATCGGTAAATTTCCGGTTGTATCTAATAACTGAAATTCAAAGCCTCCGGTGGTACTCAAACCCTGCACCGGGGGAGCATTCACCGCAAAGGCTTGAACTTCAGGAATAGATTGTAACGACCCATTTAATCGTCTTAGAACCCCAAACACCGATTGAGAGGCATCCGGTCGCTGATCCCAAGGTTTGAGTAACACAAAAGCAATCCCCTGACTGGGATTCTGTCCCTCAAAACCAAACCCAGGAATCGCAAACACACTTTCAATTTCAGGAATTGCCAAAGTCCGATCCACAATTTGTTCAGCAGCCCTAGCGGTATAGTTGAGGGACACCCCATCAGGAGTCCGAAAGATCACGATTAAATAGCCCTGATCTTCTTCTGGGACAAACCCCGATGGCACTTGTTGATAAACAAATACCGTTGCTGCTAACCCGGCCACAAATATAATCATCACCAAAGCATTAATCTTGGTGAGAAAGGTAACAACTCCAGCATATTTTTCCTGTACCCACCCAAAACCTCGGTTAAATTGGTCAAAAAACCACCCCAAAGGCCCCCCGGTTTTCTTTTGGCGACGTAACAATAGCCCTGCCATACTAGGAGAAAAGGAAAGGGCATTAAAGGTAGAAAACACCACCGCAAAAATAATTGTCACCGCAAATTGTTTATAAATTACCCCCGTTGTTCCTGGGAAAAACAAGACCGGAACAAACACCGCCAGCAAAACAATCGAGGTGGCAATGATCGCCCCGGTCAGTTCTGACATGGCATCTAGGGCGGCTTGCAGAGGTTTCATCCCTTGTTCAATTTTGATCATCACCGCTTCGACAACCACGATGGCATCGTCCACGACTAAACCTGCGGCTAAGGTACAAGCAAATAGGGTTAAAGTATTTAGTTCCAGGCCCAGGGCTTTCAACCCAGCCATCGCCCCAATCAGAGCCACGGGAATAGCAACGGCAGGAATTAAGGTGGCTCGCCAATCCTGCAAAAATACAAAAATCACCAGCACCACTAGGGCAATAGCCATAATCAGGGTAATTGCCACTTCCCTCAGAGACACATTAATAAATAGGGTGGTGTCATAGGCAATCTGGCTGTTAACGCCCGGTGGGAAATTTTTACTCAGTTCCGCCATTGTGGCTTTAAGTTGGGCGGCGGTTTCTAGGGCATTACTACCCGGAAGTTGATAAATCCCCAAACCCACTGCCGGTTTGCCATTATAGGTCGATTCCAAATCATAATTTTCTGCCCCTAACTCGGCTCGGCCCACGTCCTTAATGGTGATTAACTCTCCACTGTCGGTGGTTTTGAGTACCATTTGTTCAAATTCCTCGACGGTGCGGAGGCGACTAGCAGCCTGTAGGGGAATTTCAAAGAGTTGATCGGCGGGTGTGGGTTGTTGACCGATTTTTCCGGCCCCTACCTGGACGTTTTGTGTTCTTAATGCTGAGGCCACATCCTGGGCCGTTAATCCCCTGGCGGCCATTCGAGATGGATCAAGCCATAGCCGCATGGCATATTTGCGCTCTCCAAAGATTGTCACCTGACCCACCCCAGGAACCCGGCTCAATTGGTCAACAATAAAAAGATCAATATAATTACTAATAAATGTGGTGTCATATATCGGTTTTCCGCTTTCGTCTGTATCAGAATAAAAACCGATCACCAATAGAATACTAGGGGATGACGCCTGCACCGAAAGCCCAATTTGCCTGACAACATCAGGTAAATTAGACTCAGCCTGAGCGACTCGGTTTTGAACGTTAACTTGGGCAATATTCCGATCAACATCATTGGGAAAAAACACGGAAATATTACTGATGCCGTTATTTCCCGTACTGGAGGAAAGATATTTCATCCCCTCCACCCCGTTAATTTCCCTCTCGATGATCGTGGTCACGGTGGTTTCCGTTGTTTCCGCATCCGCCCCAGTGTTGACCCCAACAATACTAATTTGGGTATTCGCCAGGTTAGGAAGTTGAGTAATCGGCAGCAGGGGAATCGAGATAGCACCCACCAAAATAATCAGGATACTACAGACTGTCGTTAGGACAGGTCGTTTAATAAAGGTTTGAACAAACAGAAGCATAGCAATCTTCTCAGGGGTTGGCAGTTAGTGGGGGGTCGGCAATTAACCAGGTAATTTATTGTTTTCCTGGTGAGGGGGCATCGGTGGTACGTTGCTGTTTTTTATCCGTAATGGGTGTGCCATCTCGTAACTTGACCACGCCATCTATAACCACTTTTTCTCCGGTTTTTAAACCCGAGCGAACTTCAAAGCTCTGATCTTGAATACTGCCTAACTGCACGGGTCTTTGTTTAGCGATTAATCGAGTGTTCCCGTCCTGAGTTTGTTCTTGGGCGACAAAGACAAAACTTTGATCGCCAACTCGACTAATCGAAGTTACGGGAACGGTGATTCCCGATTGTTGTTCCCAGATTACCTTAGCACGGACAATTTGATCGGTTCGGAGTCTATTATTACGGTTATCATAAATCGCTTTAACTAAAATAGTTTGGGTTCCTGTCCCCGCACTGGGGGAAATATAGGACACCTGGGAGGTTCCGATTAATGCTCCGGTTTCTTGAGATCTAAGCTCGACTAAAGTTCCTGATCTAATTTGGGAAAGGCGTTCAATGGGAATATTAATTTGAACTTCTAATAAATCATTTTGTCGAATGGTGGTAATTGTAGTTTGACTATCGACAAAATCTCCAGCTTTGACCATTACCTCCCCGACTATCCCATCAATCGGGGCATTGATTTGATAATATCCCAATTGGATTTGTCCAGCCGTTGCGGTTGACCGAGCTTGGTCAATATCGCGCTGGAGTCTTTGTACCTCAGATTCTTGAGCCACAATCACCTTTTCTTGACTGGCGATTTGAGCGCTCAGGGTTGAGACTTGACGATTATAATTCTGCGAGGCACTTTCAACTTTGGCTCCAGAAGCATCGATCCGTCTTTGTTGCGTCTCAATTTGGGTATTTAAGGTGGAAATTTGACGTTCTAGGTTTTGTTGGGCCGTTCTTACCCGCGCCTGGAGGGACATAATCTCCCGTTCTTGAGCGGCAAAATCCGATTCCGTTGCTTGATAGTCGCGCAATTTTTGATCGTAGATTTCTGAGGATACGACCCCTTGGTCATACAGTTCTTTATAACGATCATAAGCTCTTTTTCGTTCATCCATAATCGCCCGTCGGCGATCGCGTTCCTTGATTCCCACCTGTACATTCTCTTGGGCGGTTTTTAGCTCATCGGCAACGGAGGTATATTCTAATTCGTACTCTAATCGCTGTTTTTCATTTTTTTCGGCGGCGAGGCTTTGTTGAGCATCTTGTAAATCCGCTTCTTGGGATTGATAGGTCAGTTGAGCCTGTATTCGCTGTAATTCTGCTCGTTGGGCATCCAAATTAGCCCTAGCACTATTGAGTTGGGCGATTCTGGAGCTCACAGTGGCTAATTGACCCTCATAATTCGCCTGTTGTTGTTGTCCGTCAATTGCAATTAAGGGAGTATTTTGGGAAATGCGATCGCCTAAGCGGACAAAAACCTGTTTCACTAAGCCATTAACACGGGGTTGAATCACCGCATTCTCAATTCCTTCGACCCTGGCATTAAATTCGCTGGTATCTCTAACATTACTCATGCCTACGGTTGCTAACCTGACCGTGACGGGTGGAGGAGCCGCCGCTTGGGGTTCACCTCCACAAGCACTCATCAGAAAGCTAGTTAGGATGAGAGGAAAATAGGAATTCCAAGATGCTAGACGCTTGTTCATGGTTTTGTCGAAAACGGGAAACGGAGAATAGACTCAATTGAGAATATTGGAAGTTTATTATAGATGATGTTTTGATGATTTTGGGATCAGCAAAATAATTCTTATCACTCAGTTTGATCATTTAAAGGTACTCTTGTTGTTAAATAAAATAGTGCCCCAAACAAAGGAATTAAGCTAATCCACTCCAATATTACAGATTTTTCCATTCCTCTTCTAGCTCGATCATCTGTTAATAAAACCGGAAACAGAAGACTTAACAATAAAAAGTCCAGACTCATAACGTGAATAAAACGGCTAGTTTGCCACTGTTGAATAAAATCTTCCCAATTGCCTTGGGTTAAACCATAAATCACCAGTATAATTGTTCCTAATGTTAATAATAGTCCCGTAATTCGAGAATCTAATATTTTTATAAACCATGATTTTTTTCCTGAAAATTGAGGGTTGGGTTGGCGCAAAGCTAGGTAAGGTAAAATCGCAAAAGCACCCACCCCAAAAGATAAAGTTGCAAACAACCAAGCCGGAGTTTTTTGTCCATGTCCATCAATAAATAGAACACAACTATAAATTAACGGCCAAATTCCCATAATATTAAATAGGGCAATAATTAACGGATTAATTCCTGTCCAGTTTCCCATTGATAGATTTTTGATTAAATCCAAAGTTTCAGGTTGATCCGGCGGTGCAAAAATAAACGCATACAGAATAAATCCTAGCCAAATTAAACCAAAAATGATCTTGTTTTTCATAATTAAACTTAGGGTAATAATTCGTAATTCGTAATTCGTAATAAACTGATGACTGATTTATGGTAAAAATCTATCTAATGCCGCTTTTAATGCTTCAATTTCAACATCAATATTTCCTTCTTTAGCAGCCCGGGCGACACATTCACTCAAATGTTCATCTAAAATAATTCTAGCTACCCGATCTAAAGCTCCCCTAATCGCGGCAATTTGGATTAAGACATCAGGACAGGGACGATTTTCCTGTACCATTGTTTTGACACCTCGAATATGTCCCTCTAGGCGTGATAGACGATTGACTATTTTCCGCAAAGATTCTTGACTATGAATATGGGGATGACTAGAATGTTCATGATCATGATGTTCCAGTAAATCCTTGAGTTCTTCTACCGTCGGTTCTAATTCATTCATCGGTTTTGTTGATGTACAATTGATAAATATTCTATGATTGTACCTCAATTTTATATTTCTGTACGCAATAAGCTGTTCAGCATTTAAAACATACAACCTAGGGAACAATCACCCTCGCACTACAAAGGTTTTAAAAATTAAATTAATATTTAAAATAGGGAAAAATAGAACAATTTTGTCTGGATTTTGTTCTATTTATCCGATGAAAAGGAAGATATTCCGGTATCATCGGATATAATGTATAGCTTGTTACAAAAATATCTACCATCCTGACTGTATTTTGGGCAAAGTAGGTCAGGGTCAAATGTTATAAATCGCCAATATTTAATCGGTATATTGGGTAGCTATAGCACTTGATTTTTGCCCAAAATCCTGCATTTAGAAAAAGACAACTCGTCAAACTTATTGAACAAGATATACAGCTTCAAAATTGCTGATATACTCAATTCAATCAAGTTATCTCAAAATGATGTATTATTAATTGACTAAAAACGAGAAAGGAGGATGAGGCTAAAATTATATGACCTAAAGACAAAGCAATTTTTTGTGATCTGAATTGGTACTTCTGATCATAGTAACTTTTATAGAACTGCTGTCAACCGGACAGGTTGATTTATTTTAAGTGGTTTGATGCAATTTATTCTGGATTTTTAGGTTTAGTTACAAGATTAAAAATATCATGTTCGAGTATCTTCCCCCACTTAACGACCATAATTTGCCCTATCCTGACACGATGCACCCAATCGTAGTGCATTTTGTGATTGCTATGGTGTTGTTTGCGGTTTTATGTGATGTAATTGGCTATGTCACCCGCAATCCTAGACTGTATGAAGTCAGTTGGTGGAATTTGTTTTTTGCGACAATTTCCATCTTCATTGCTATTATTTTTGGACAGATTGAAGCGGGATTAGCCGAACCCTACTCAGCAGCAGAATCAACCTTGAACCTGCATACAATACTAGGATGGTCATTATCTGGGATTATTGCAGCAATTACCGCCTGGCGCTATGTATTGCGATCGCGCGATCCCAAAACCTTGCCCCCCTCGTTTTTAGGAGTAAATATACTGTTAACTGGAATAGTATTTTTCCAAGTTTATTTAGGAGATGTGCTGGTGTGGGTTTATGGACTACATACAGTTCGAGTTGTTGAAGCCGTGCGGGAGGGCTTGTTGTAATGAATAATGATTTAATCGACCAACTCCAGGGACAATTGGGTGCTAATGGCTTACCTTACGCCCTGCCCATTCATCCTAACCTAGTGCATCTGACCCTGGGATTGTTTATTGTGGCGATCGCCTTTGATATCGTAGGTGTACTATTTCCCCTGGAAAAACCCATCTTCAAATTTTTAGCAATTCCCGCCACCCGGTCAAATTTCTTCGATGTCGGTTGGTATAATATGCTCGCCGCCGCCATCATCACCTTCTTTACCGTAGCAGCAGGTTTCTACGAAATCATGTTAGCATCACCAGAGGCAGATGTCAAAAGCGCCTGGGGCTTACAAGCGATGGAAACCATGCTTTGGCACGGAGTCGGTGGGGTTGTATTATTGCTGTTAATCGTGGCAATGACTGTATGGCGAGGGTTTCAGCGCTTTCTATGGCGTAAAGATCAAGCACAGCAAGTACAGTGGCTCTACCTCGTAGCCGGATTGGGTATTTTCGCTTTGATGTTCGTTCACGGAACCCTGGGAGCGCAATTGGCAGCCGAGTTTGGCGTGCATATTACTGCTGATCGGCTGTTGCGGATCGGAGAAAATCCCAATTTGCTGTTGAACTAGGGGAAAACATGAAAATTCGTACCATTTTAATTTTAGGCGTCATTGCGATCGCCCTTGCCCTGATCAGCCTGTGGATGGGACAGCAATCCTATTCTTGGTTTCCCCCCCAAGCCTCAGCAGAAGCCCAATTGATTGATCAGTTATTCAGCTTTCTGGTGACGCTGGGGACGTTTATTTTTCTGGGAGTGGTGGGGACACTGACCTACTCAGTATTGTTTCAACAGGCCGGCAAATACGATACCAGCGATGGCCCCCACATCGAAGGGAATGTGCCATTGGAAATAGTCTGGACGGCAATTCCCTTTGTGCTAGTGGTCTCGATTGCAGCCTACAGCTACCAGATTTATGACCAAATGTCAATTTTGGGGCCGATGGAACATATTCATGGGTCAATGGCGATCGCAGCCCCCTTAGATGCTTCTTTGGCAACACCGATACATCCCATCGAAGTCCGTGCCCGTCAATGGGTATGGGAATTTTACTATCCCGACCAAAATATTACCAGTACGGAATTGCATTTACCTAACAACGAACGGGCGCGCCTGACACTAGCATCGGAGGATGTGCTACATGGCTTTTATGTACCTGCCTTTCGCGTCAAACAAGATATTATTCCGGGTCGGGTGATTGATTTTGAGTTCACGCCCATTCGGGAAGGACGGTATCGGTTGCGGGATTCCCAATATAGCGGAACTTATTTTGCGGCGATGCAAACCGATGTGGTGGTGGAGTCTGCCGACGCTTATCAACAATGGTTAGCAAATACGGCAACCCAAAAGCCTATAACGGCTTACAATCGCGCTTTTACTGAATATAGCAAAAGAAATAATAGCGATCGCTGGAAAATCGTTGAGCCAGCCCTTCCTCCCGTAGTCAATTATTCCAATTCTGGGATCGAATAATGCCAAATTCAATCACAAAAACATCATTCAAATCATGTTAGAGAGGTTTGATTTTCAAATCCATTCAAAATAAGGCTTGTATATCAAGATCCTACATCAAATTAAAACAGCCTAACTAAACAACGATTACTTATAAACCATGACAAATATTTCTGTTGATGCGATCGCGGATATCCAACAACCCATGGACGAAAGTCCTGAAAATTGGCGGAGATTTTTCGGTTTCAGTACCGACCATAAAGTGATCGGGATTCAATATCTAGTAACATCCTTCTTTTTCTTCTTAATTGGCGGTATTCTGGCCATGATTATTCGTGGTGAACTGATCACCCCGGAAGCCGATTTGCTTGACCGTGCCGTTTACAACGCCATGTTCACCATGCACGGGACTATTATGTTATTCCTGTGGACATTCCCCTCCTTGGTAGGATTATCCAACTATCTCGTCCCCTTGATGATTGGGGCCAGGGATATGGCCTTTCCCCGCTTGAATGCCGTGGCCTTTTGGATGGTTCCGGTATTTGGGGTGATCCTCATGGCCAGCTTCTTTGTTCCCGGCGGCCCCTCCCAATCGGGTTGGTGGGCCTATCCTCCGGTGAGTCTCCAAAATCCTACCGGGAACCTGATTAACGGCCAAGTTTTGTGGATATTGGCGGTGGCGATATCCGGTGTGTCCTCGATCATGGGGGCGGTAAATTTTGTCACCACCATTTTTAAGATGCGCGCCCCGGGAATGACCTGGTTTCGGATGCCCGTATTTGTCTGGACGGTATTAGCAGCCCAAATTATTCAACTATTTGGCCTACCTGCCCTAACCGCCGGGGCGGTGATGTTGTTACTCGATCTTACCGTTGGGAGTAGCTTTTTTGACCCAGCGAAGGGGGGCGATCCCATTCTATTCCAACACTTCTTCTGGTTCTATTCTCACCCGGCAGTTTATGTGATAATTTTGCCAATTTTTGGCATTTTCTCCGAGATTTTCCCCGTCTATGCCCGCAAACCATTATTTGGCTACAAGGTTGTTGCTATCTCCTCGCTAGTAATTACAGGTTTGAGCGGTATTGTTTGGGTGCATCATATGTTTGCCAGTGGCACTCCTGGTTGGATGCGGATGGTATTTATGGCAACTACGATGTTGATTTCAGTTCCCACTGGAATTAAGGTTTTTGCTTGGGTGGCAACGGTTTGGGGTGGCAAATTGCGCCTAAATACCCCCATGTTATTTGCCTTGGGTGGTTTGGTGATGTTTGTGTTTGCCGGGATCACCGGGATTATGTTGGCAGCAGTGCCAATTGATATTCATGTCAACAATACCTATTTTGTGGTCGGACATTTCCACTATGTGATTTATGGTGCTGTGGTCATGGGAATGTACGCCGCCCTATATCACTGGTTTCCGAAAATGACCGGGCGAATGTATTCCGAAGGTTTGGGTAAATTGCATTTTGCCCTAACTTTCCTGGGTACTAACATCTGCTTTTTCCCGATGCACCCGATGGGATTAGAGGGAATGCCCCGCCGCGTTGCCTCCTACGACCCCGAATTTGCCTTCTGGAACGTAATTGCCAGTCTGGGGGGGTTTTTGTTGGGGATGTCTACATTGCCGTTTCTCCTCAACATGATTGGATCTTGGGTGCAGGGGGAAAAAGCGTCGAAAAATCCCTGGCGAGCTATTGGGTTGGAATGGTTACTATCATCACCTCCAACAGCAGAAAACTTTGAAGAATTGCCAATTGTAATTGCTGAACCCTATGGTTACGGGAAATCAGAACCGTTGGTTGCTAACCCTGATGCGCTGGAGGTTGCCCATGAATCCCACTGATATTGATGCTCTCAATGTAGTCTCAAGTCATGCCTTAGAAGGGCATGGAACAGTCGCCCATACCCACGATGAAGCGGGTAATAGTATGTTTGGCTTTATCGTATTTTTGCTATCGGAAACTGTAATTTTTCTTAGCTTTTTTACGGGATATATTGTTTACAAAACTACCGCTTTAGAGTGGTTGCCTATGGGTTTTACTGGGCTAGAAATCCGCGAACCAGCTATTAATACAGTGGTGTTGGTTTCTAGTAGTTTTGTGATCTATATCGCTGAACGTTTTCTGCACGTTAAGAATCTCTGGGGTTTTCGAGCATTCTGGCTGTTGACAATGATCATGGGCAGTTATTTCTTGTATGGTCAGGCGGTGGAATGGCGTAGTCTCTCCTTTGGTTTTACCGATGGTGTATTTGGGGGCAGTTTTTATTTGCTGACCGGATTTCATGGTCTTCATGTGTTCACAGGAGTGCTATTACAGACAATTATGTTGGGGCGATCTTTTATTCCTGGGAATTACGACAAAGGCGAATTTGGGGTGGCAGCAACCTCCATTTTTTGGCACTTTGTTGATGTGATCTGGATTATTTTGTTCATTTTAATTTACCTCTGGCAGTAGCCCTAAAAAATCAGTTATCAGTCATCAGTTAGCAGTTGATTATCCATTCGTAATTCGTAATTCTTATGACCAACTTACTTTCGGATACAGTTGCCCTATCGCGCATTCAATTTGCCCTAACCGCAATTTTCCATATGCTCTGGCCGGTTTTGACAACCGGAATGGGGATTTATCTGGTCATTATTGAAGGGTTGTGGCTAAAAACTCGGAATATTGATTATTACCATCATGCCCGTTTTTGGTCGAAGTTATATGTCTTAAACTTTGGCATTGGTGTGGCAACGGGATTACCGATGGCGTTTCAATTTGGGTTGAACTGGGCCCCTTTTTCAGAGGCTGTAGGTGATTTTTTGGGTACGGTGCTAGGTTTTGAAGGCACAATGGCATTTATGCTAGAGGCGAGTTTCTTAGGCATTATGCTGTTTGGCTGGAATCGCGTGCCGCCAATCATTCATTGGATTGCGACTATTTTGGTGGCCTTTGGAGCTAATCTTTCTACTTTTTGGATTTTGTCGGCGAATTCTTGGCTACAAACCCCTGCGGGTGGGGAATTTGTCAATGGTAAGTTTGTGGTTCAGGATTATTTTGCCGCGATCGCTAATCCATTCATGGTTAACAGTTTCCTCCATATGTTCTTTGCCACCTTGGAGACATCTCTGTTTGTAATTGGGGGAATTAGTGCTTGGTATATCTTGAATCAACGTCATGCTGAGTTTTTTGGGCGATCGCTCAAAGTCATCCTTGCCGTAGTGATCGTTATTGCCCCTTTACAAATCTTCGTCGGACATTTGAGTGCTGAACAAGTCTATCACTATCAGCCTACTAAATTGGCAGCAATGGAAGCACAATGGGAAACTGTTCCGGCGGGAAAACCTGCTGCTTGGAGTGTGATCGCTTCCCCCAATGAGCAAGCAGAACAAAACAATTGGGAGGTAAAAATTCCTGGGGCGTTAAGTTATTTACTAGAACTAAAACCGACGTTACCCGATCCCATTAAAGGATTAAAGGAATGGAAATATGCTGATCGTCCGCACATGGTGGGTTTAATTTACTATTCTTTTCGGATCATGGTAGCCATTGGCTTGTTTTTTGCAGGCTTGATGTTTGTAACTGTGGTGCAATGGCTGCGCGGTAAACTATCAGCAAGTACGATTACTCAACAGAAATGGCTGATGCGGGCTTGGATTTTTGCTGCACCTTTAGGTTATATTGCCGTAGAAACAGGTTGGATTGTTCGTTGTGTAGGACGACAACCTTGGATTGTTTACGGAGAGTTAAGAACCCTGGATTCGGCATCTCATTTACCTGCGGGGGAAGTCTTATTTTCTTTACTCGGTTTGACGAGTATGTATCTCGTGTTTTTGTTTACAACCCTTTATTTTGGCAGTCGAATTGTGGCTAAAGGCCCAAATTTAACCTTGCCTATTCCTGGTCAAATTGCTGAGGCAATCGTGAATACAGAATTAGCACAACATGAACGCGATCGCCGCCCAACAGAAGCACAGCAATAGATCGCAATAAAAAGTACATTGTTGTGTCAAGAGCCATGACACAACAATATACCTAAATCAACTGTTGTTGGTGATTGGAAAATAACTAATGACAAATGCCAAAGGCATTTTTACTTAAAATTTAAGTTGAGTTAATCGGAGTCTAAAATGGAACCCTTGCAACCTTTACAACATTTCCTTCCCCAAGTTTGGTTTTTTATTTTGGGTCTGTTTCTATTTCTTTATGTGTTACTCGATGGTTTCGATCTCGGTGTGGGGATTCTTTCTCTCACCGCTTCTAGTGAGGAACGTCGTAGTATTTTGATGACAAGTTTGGGGAATGTTTGGGATGCGAATGAAACTTGGTTAGTGCTAATGGGAGGATCGCTTTTTGGAGCCTTTCCCCTAGCCTATGCTACTATTCTCAACGCCTTGTATTTACCTGCGGTGATTATGGTAGTTGGCTTAATTTTGCGAGCAGTTTCCTTTGAATTTCGAGAAAACGCCGAGCGTAAACTAATTTGGAATATCACTTTTGGCGTTGGTAGTTTTTTAGCGGCTTTAGGTCAAGGATTTGCTTTAGGTAGCGTCTTTGAAGGAATTACTGTGGATGCTGCGGGACACTTTGCTGGGGGAATTTGGGATTGGCTCACCTGGCGCTCGGTGATAGTTGCTCTTACCTTAATTCAAGGTTATGTGCTGATTGGCTCTACTTATTTGATTCTCAAAACCACTGGTGAGTTGCAAAATACTTACTATAAAACAGCAACAATTGCGACTTGGACAACCTTATTAGGTGCGGTTTTTATCACCATTACGACCCCAGTTTTTTCTGAACAAGCCAGAGAACAACTCTTTACTGCTCCTCTGATTTATATTTTTGGACTGATTCCTATTTTGGGCATCCTACTAATAGGATTGTTGCTCAGAAGTCTGAAATATCGAGAAGAAAATGCCCCTCTGATTTGGACATTTTTGGTTTTTTCCCTATCATTTATTGGGTTGGGATTTGTGATTTTTCCCAAAATAATTCCTCCCAGTGTCACTATTTACCAAGCTGCGGCTGCTCCTAGTTCCCTGGTTTTTATGCTGACTTTTATCGGGTTTTTAATTCCAATTGTCCTGTCCTACAACGTCTATAACTATATCGTTTTTCGTGGGAAAATTACTGGGGAATCTTAAGATAAAATTAGGAATAAATCTTTAATATCAAGAGGATAATTTACATGATTATTGACGATCAAAACTACGATCTAATTATTATTGGTACGGGCGCTGGTGGAGGAACTCTCGCCTATAAGTTAGCCTCTACCGGAAAGAAGATATTGATTTTGGAGCGGGGGGATTTTATGCCCCTGGAGGAACAGAATCGCAGTAATGTCGATATCTTCAAACGGGAACGCTATCATGCCCCGGAACATTGGTATGACAGCGCCGGAGAACCGTTTTCGCCCCAAATGAATTATGCAGTTGGTGGTAATACCAAAATCTATGGCGCCGCCTTACTCCGATTTCGGGAAGGGGATTTTGAAACTGTCCAACATCAGGGGGGAATTTCCCCAGAATGGTGTTTGAAATACTCAGATTTTGAACCCTACTATACAGAAGCTGAAACGCTGTATAAGGTTCATGGTCAGGCAAATGACGATCCGACCGAACCTCCCCGTAGTGGCGATTATCCCTTCCCAGCAGTGGCTACCGAACCCCAAGTTGCCCAAATCTATAAAGCGATCGCTAAACTTGGTCTTCATCCTGCTCCTTTGCCTTTAGCTCTTACCCGCCAGGATGACGATCCTACCAACGATTCGGAAGTTAGTGGCATTGCTCCCGCCTTAACCCATCCTAATGTTACCCTGAAAACCGGGGCGAAGGTGGTTCGTCTGCACATAAATCCATCGGGTCGGGTGGTGAAAGGGGTGCAAGCTGAGATCGATGGACAATCCCATCTGTTTCTAGGGGATATTGTGGTGTTGGCCTGCGGTGCGGTGAACTCGGCGGCGTTGTTGTTGCGTTCGGTGAGCGATCGCCATCCCAACGGTTTGGCCAATAGTTCGGGTCTGGTGGGGCGGAATTTAATGAAAAGCCTGATGACCGTAGTAGTACAACTGAGTACCAAACCCAATTCTGGAGCGTTTCAAAAGACAGTCTGTGTGAATGATTTCTATTGGGGCGATGACGATTTCCCTTATCCGATGGGGCATATTCAAAACTCCGGAGGACTGCTGACCGATATAATTTTCGCCGAAGCTCCACCGATGTTTTCCCTGCTGGCAAAATTTATGCCCGGTTTTGGATTAAAGCAGTTGGCAACCCATTCTATTGGTTGGTGGGCGCAAACGGAAGATTTACCCGATCCCAATAACCGAGTCCGGTTTGAAGGGGGAAAACTATTTATTGACTATAGTGCCAACAACAACGAGGCACATGATCGCTTAATTTATCGCTGGACTGAAGTTTTAAAAACTATTGAAAAACAACTGGAAGGCTTTCAACAGGGGGTATTACATCCCCGTGGTGAAGTGCCGATTCAGGTGATGGCCAATCAGTGTGGTACTTGTTGTTTTGGCGATGATCCTCAAACTTCGGTATTAGACCCCAACTGTCGCGCTCACGATCTCGATAATCTCTATGTGGTAGATGGTAGTTTCTTCCCATCTAATGCTGGGGTTAGTCCGGCTTTGACAATTATTGCTAATGCGCTGCGAGTGGGCGATCGTTTAATTGAGCGGTTGCAGTAATAAGCTGTTACGCATTTAAACCTTATTACCCTAGTGAGCGAGGATGCTCACACTGGTGTTAATGGGGTCTACGACTCCCTGGCTATCAGAGTTAGCGGATATGGGGATTAACTATTTGGCTGGGGTGGCTATTACCGATGCAGACGCATTACGACAAACCATTGCTGAAGGGGGAGGGACTCGTATTTTTGATGTTGGGGTACAATATTGCGTCTTACAGTTATATTAAATAAACTTTAAGGAGTATTCAAAACTTTCTCTATGGAAGGCTATAAATTTATTAATTCGCTAACAATTCAGAACCTTCTCTCCTATGGTTCATCAGAAGAAATAATTGATTTACAGCCACTAAATGTGATCATTGGCACAAATGGTGTGGGAAAATCAAATTTAATTGAAGTATTAGGCTTATTGCAAGGGATTCCCACCGATTTAACTAAGCCAATTCGTGAGGGTGGCGGAGTCGATGAATGGCTATGGAAAGGAACTAAAGAAACTCCTATTGCCAAAATTGAAGCTATCATTGATTATCCAGAAGGTCGGATGCCTTTACGCTATCGTATTGATTTGACAACGGTTGCTCAACGCTTAGAACTGATTGATGAAACCATCGAAAATGAACATCGTAATAATGATTCTGAACAAGATGTTTTCTTTTTCTATCGCTATCAAAAGGGTCATCCTGTACTAAATACAAGAACAATAACAGAAAATGAACCCACTCGCCGTCAATTGAGACGAGAAGACTTAAAACCTGATCAATCGGTTTTATCACAACGAAAAGATCCTGATTTATACCCAGAATTAAGTTATTTAAGTAATCAATTTACTCAAATCCGACTTTATCGAGAGTGGAATTTAGGGCGTTATACTCCTCCTAGAATGCCCCAAAAGTTGGATTTACCGGAAGATTTTTTACTCGAAGATTGTAGTAATTTAGGATTGATTCTTAATGATTTACAGCATAGTATTGGAACCAGAAAAATCGTTGAAAATTTACAAAAATTTTATGAATCTGTAACGGATATTACTACAAAAATTGCGGGGGGAACAGTTCAGATTTTTTTACATGAAAGAGGACTTAATCAACCGATTCCAGCGACTCGTCTCTCTGATGGAACATTGCGTTATCTTTGCTTATTAATGATTCTTTTACATCCAACTCCTCCTCCGCTTATCTGTATTGAAGAACCCGAATTAGGATTGCATCCTGATATTTTACCTACCATTGCTCAATTATTAATTGAAGCTTCTCAAAAAACTCAATTAATTGTTACCACTCACTCCGATGCTTTGATATCCGCTTTAAGTGAAATTCCCGAATCTATTCTCGTCTGTGAACGAGATGAAAGAGGAAGCCGAATGAGACGATTAGAACCTAAAAAGTTGAAAAAATGGCTAGAAAATTATAGCTTAGGGGATTTATGGCGGATGGGAGAAATTGGAGGAAATCGATGGTAGAATAGTTAGGATTTATATGCTCCTCGTCCAATTTTAGGGGTGTGGAGTTGAAAAGACAGAGAATTTGGCAGAATTTTAGGTTTAGCCTAAAAAAAGACTTGACAATTCCCTCTATTTATGCTAAATCACCTGAATTAATTTTATCATTAAAAAACTAATATAAACCAATGGTGCAACGGCGATCGCAAACATTTTTCCAACAGATTATCCTTGGAACTCTTGCCAGTACAATCTTACAATTATCAATTCCCCTAACTTCCTTAAGCCAAATAAATGCCCCATTAGGGGTAATTCGTGATTCTGAACAAACCACGGACTGGAATAGCATTGAACAACGCTTAAAAGCCAGTCGAATATCCTATCAAACCCTGGATTTAAACAATATCAAAAGCCTCACTGATCTTCAGGGAATTAGAATTTTATTTATCCCTAATATAACTGTTATTAAAACCGAACAAGCCAAGGTTCTGCAAGAGTGGGCAAAACAAGGCGGACAGGTAATTGCCAGCGGCCCAGTCGGAGAAAAATCTACCCCGTTAGTTCGTCAATTGTTGCGATCAATTTTAGGTTCCTATTGGGCTTTTCCCCTCACAGTTCCCGCTAAACCCCAAATTGCAAAAAATCGCTGTCGAACTCAAGATCCCCTCTGCGCTTCCCTAACAACTTGGGGGCCAATTCAAGCCAATGCTAACGCCGTTGACGGGGGGGTTTTAATTCCCACTACCTTAGAAAGTTATACCGCCGGAATTTGGGAAGCTAGTGGTAGTTCTCCCGCCGTTATTACTACTCAAAAAGCCACCTATTTAGGCTGGCGCTGGGGAAATCAATCCTCGGTGGAGGTTGATATTGCTTGGTTACAAGCGGCGCTCAGTCGTCATGGTTTGGCTGGAAACCCGACAACAACTCCCGTCGCCACCGTGACCATCCCCGTCCCAGCCCCTACACCGTCCCCAGCAACGGCCACCCTTCCGGCTTTTACAGCCCCAGTAACGGCCACCCGTCCGGCCCCTACACCGCCCCCAGTAACGGCCACCCTTCCGGCTTTTACAGCCCCAGTAACAGCCACTCGTCCAGCTAACCCCATTCCTGTACCCCTGCCCACGACACCAAGGGTACAACCAACGGCTACTGTCCCATCTCCACGTCCGGTGACACCTGCGATACTTCCCCAGACTCCGGTTTCCCCCCCGCGTTCAACTACGCCCCCCGCCACCAGCCTAACGGCAACTCGGACATTACCCAATACTCCGACGGTTCCGAGTGGTTTTATTGACCCTTCCGAACAAATTGCCCCGGCGGGTTTAGAAGTGCAGCAAGGAAATCAACCTATTGAGGAATTAACTGCCATTGCAATGCGTCAGGAATTAGTAGATTTATTAGGACGTTTTGAAAATGCTTTAATTGCCTCAAATTCCGGTAATATTCCGATTAATTTACAGGTTGCTTCCACTCAATTAACAGCAGGAACTGGAGGAAGTCTAGCCAGTGCTAATTTTAAACAATCCGATCAAATTATTACTAAAGCTAGAGAAGTAATTAAGAATTTTCCCGAATTAGTCGCACAGCAAAATTGGTCAGAAGCTCGCCAGCAATGGTTAGAAATTCGTCAACAATTATGGCAACATTATCCCACGGAAGGAGAACGATTAGGGGCGGAAATTCGGGCAGTTTGGTTAGACCGAGGAACTATTGTTAAAGCCAAAAATGAAGCGGGACTGGCGCAGGTTTTTGATCGGTTAGCTTCGGCGGGAATTAATACGGTTTATTTTGAAACAATTAATGCAGGTTATCCGATTTATCCCAGTCGAATTGCGCCCGCGCAAAACCCATTAATACAAGGTTGGAACCCATTAGAAGCGGCGGTGAAATTAGCTCACCAACGGGGTATGGAATTACACGCTTGGATCTGGGTATTTGCGGTAGGAAATGATCGTCATAATGAACTGTTAGGACAACCCAGTAGTTTTTTAAGTCCGGTAATTCAAGCCCATCCTGATTGGATCAATATTAATAATTATGGAGAGTTAAGAAATACCCGCGATCGCAAAGTTTATCTTGATCCCGCCAACCGGGAAGCTAGGGCGTATTTAATGCGTTTAATTAATGAAATTACTGCCTATAATGTCGATGGGTTGCAATTAGATTATATTCGCTATCCGTTCCAAGATCCAAGCGGAAGTTACACCTATGGATATGGGAAAGCGGGACGGGAACAATTTCAACAATTAACAGGAGTTGATCCGGTTAATATTACTCCCAAAAACAATCAATTATGGAATCAATGGAAGCAATTTAAAACCGAACAAATAACCTCCTTCGTTGCAGAAGTTTCGCAATTTTTGAAGCAACAAAAACCTAATGTAATTTTATCAGTGGCGGTGTTTTCTAATCCTGAACAGGAAAGGATTATGAAAATTCAACAACAATGGGAAGTTTGGGCGAAAAACGGTTATGTGGATTTAATTGTTCCGATGACCTATGCAATGGATACCAACCGTTTACAACGAATTACTCAGCCCTTAACCCAGGAACAACGGTTAGGGTCGGCGTTAATTAGTCCATCAATTAAGTTACTAAATCTACCTGAAATTGTGGCGATTGATCAATTACAATCCTTACGGGATTTACCAACAGGAGGATATTCAATTTTTGCTGCTGAAAGTATTGGTAATAATCTCCAAAACTATTTGCATAGAACTCAAAATAATTCCTCGAAAACTCAACCTCCCATTCCCTATCGCCAGCCCTTTGCTGCGGCGCATGATCGCTATTTAGCATTAAAAAGGGAATGGAGTTTTCTGTTAGGAAATGAACAACTTTGGATACGAGATGAGGAATTAAAATCTTTGAGTATTCAAGCGGAGGAGTTAGCACAAACCCTAAAACAGTTAGAGGATAATCCTTCTACTCAAACTTTAGGAATCGCTCAAGAAAAGTTAGCAACTTTCCAAAAACAATTCCAAATTTCTATGCGTTTACAAGCCTTAGAACGTCCCTATCAAGTCTCTAGTTGGGGAAATCGTTTGGCGAGTATTAATATGTTATTACGCTATGGAGAAAGAAGGGTAAAAAATTAATCAAAAGATAGTTTGTTGTTGTGCTTTAGCACTCTCAGCACTTAGGGGCTGAAGCCCAACAACGTTATACTTAATAATTAATAGGGCTATTGTAAAGTTGAGGTGACAACATGACACAAACCCCTGTAAAGTTAACGTTTGAGGAGTATCTAACCTACGATGACGGAACAGATAATCGTTATGAACTTGAAGATGGGGTGTTAATTCCGATGACACCTGCGAGTCCCATTCATTCTGATATTATCGAATTGCTTTATGATAGTTTCAAAGCGGAAATTAAAAGACTAGGGTTAGATTGGAAAGTGAAACAGGGAGATGTGGGGATACGAACTAGATTAAGTCGCTCCCGACAACCGGATATTGCTATTATTCAAGCAGAAGATTGGCGACGGTTACGACATTTTAAAAAATCAGCGATTCTCGAAGTTCCGGCTTTATTAGTGGTAGAAGTTGTGAGTCCAGGGGAAGATAACGAAAACCGAGATTATGTTAAAAAGATGACTGAATATGAGGAATTTGGGATTGCTGAATATTGGATTATTGATCCTTTAATAGAACAAGTTATGATCAATTTTCTGATGAATGGAAGTTACCAGAATACTATTTTTACAGGTCAACAAAGGATTATTTCTCAACTATTTCCCGATCTCAATTTGACAGTGGAGCAAATTTTTATGGCAGAATAAATAAAAAAATCAACGATCTAACTTATTAGGAATACCTTCGCACCCTCCGGGGATAGTTTTTCGAGATTTAGAACCGCACCATGCACAACAATAATAACGATTTTCTTCTGATAAATTATCAACGCCAGTAAAGTCAGCATTTTCTACCACAGCCCCCGTATATTCTCCGGTTTCAAAATTAGGAATTAATGTGCGACTGCGAGGGGAAGCTGTTTCTACAGGGCCATAAAATAGTTTAATAGAACGTAAATTTGTCCGGGATAAATCGGCTTCATAAAGAATAGAACGGGCTAAATTAGCGCGGACTAAATTACATCCAGTTAAATTAGCTTTGACTAAATTAGTATCCGTTAAATCCGTCCGTCGCAGGTCAGTTTCAGATAAATCTGCTCCCGCTAACATCGCCCCCAAATCAATCACCCGCACCCCATGGGCGCGATCTTCGGCATAATTTCCATTACCATCTAACATCGGACGTCCTAGATGGCGATCGCGTTGTAAAGGAGTAATTAATCTAGCTTGAGATAAAAACCGGAGAATTTTAGCTTTCCCTTCCGCATCCACACTTTTAACAATCGCTGAGGTTCGTCCTTCTGCAATCACTCTTTCCTGCGGCCAATCTTCTAATAATCCCTGTTCTCCTAAAGCTAAATCAGAAACTCCTTGAAAATAAGCATCAATGGTTTGTTGTTGAGTAATTCGGTTTTGTTGAATAGTTAAATCCCGAGAAATAATATACTGTCTCCAAGCCACATAAACGGCAATAATAGCAATTAAAATTTGACCTAATGCTCCACCTAAATCCCCCAAAGCACCAATAGCATCCCAATTAATTGTAATATTACTTACTTCATTGGGAGTATTCGCATTACTAAAAATAACTAAGCCAATTAAGGAGCCTAAAATCCCAACACAAGCAATAATTAAGTTGCGCCAACTCGGGGGAATTAATGTTTCCCAAACTTTTCCCCAATTCGACCAAACTAACCGCAAAGATAAGGCTAATGTGGCGAAAGCACTTGCATATCCTAATACAATATTATCAATTCCTAACCCTAAAATCATCAATGCCATCGCCGATAGCACCACGACCGAACCCGATACCTGATTCGGTCGATCGTTCAAAGTCGAGTTTTCAGTTTCGATTTCCCAAGAGTCCACGGGGGAGAGTTGGATCGCCTGCGTTGGGGTTTCCGCTTCTGAAGGCTCAAGGGTGGGTTTATGCGTCGCACCATTAAGGGTTTCGGGGATATGCTCCAGTCCTTGAGATGGGGATGAATTTGGCTCTATGGTCATCAGTTAACCTCTGTTGTATTCAGCCTGAGAATTATTTTAATTAAAGTTATCCTAATTTTAGCTGAATCTAGTTTAACATTAGTTTAGGGTTCCCAAACATGAGTTTTTTAGATAAAATATCCACTAAGAGTGCATAGGTTCTACACTTTTAAATATACAGGTCTTAATAATATAGCAATTTTATCTATTTTACGAATTACCTGAGATGAGATTCTGGATTGAGGGAGAGGGGACTTGAATGATTATTGATCTAAAAAAAGATATTTGTAGGAGTGATCCATTGATGTCTGAACAACTAAAATTATTTTTTAAACTTTTTAATGCCCGTCTTTCTCTAAACATTGCAATCTGGGTATTTTTGAGTTTAGTTTTTATCGAGATTTTGATTTTAATTCCTTATTTATGACCTTTATTTCAGTTACCTACGGAATATTTTTATTGATTTTATTGGGGTTATATTGGATTATTCCTTGGAAATCTTGGCGACTTTTTATCCTATTAATCTCAAGTTTGCTTTTCTATTCTACCTTACAAATTCAATATATCCCCTTACTCCTACTTTGGACAGTCTTTAATTTTGGTTTAGCCTTAACAATTGTCGAACCTCAAGAATGGGAAATCCCCCATATTTCTTGGAATCGTCGTCGCACTTTTTTACTCATATTAGGAATTATCATTAATATCTTAATTCTAGTTGGGTTCAAATATTTACCTTTTATTTTCAATACTCTAGGAACACTCTGGAATATTCCTATTATTATTAATACCGGAAGTTGGATCGATCAATATGTTATTGCCCCATTAGGATTAAGTTTTTTCTGCTTTGAATTAATCGCCTATTTAGTCGATGTTTATCGAGGCGCGCCCGCAGCAACTTCCCTACTAGAATTTACCGCCTATAAATTATTTTTTGCCAAACTAATATCAGGGCCAATTACCCGTTATCATCACTTAAATAATCAGTTTAAAACCCTAAAATTCCCCATTCCCGAACAAATTGCAGATGGACTTTGGTTACTAGCCAGAGGTGCCATCAAAAAAGGGCTTTTTGCCGATAATATTGGAATTTTAGTAGATTTAAGTTTCAGTAATTTACAACGGGCTGGGAGTGGGGATTTATGGTTAGCAATTTTCGCCTATGGCTTGCAATTATACCTGGATTTTAGCGGTTATGTAGACCTAGCAAGAGGCACAGCATTACTGTTAGGATTGACTTTACCAATTAACTTTGATTCCCCCTATTTTAGCACCAGTATCGGAGATTTTTGGCGTCGTTGGCACATCACATTAGGGGATTGGTTACGCAATTATTTATATTTTCCTTTGGGGGGTTCTCGGGTGGGATTATTCCGCACCTGTTTGAATTTAATTCTAGTTATGTTAATCGCAGGAATTTGGCACGGTGCCGCCTGGGGATTTATAATTTGGGGGGGATTACATGGATTAGCATTAGTAGTTAATCGTCTCACCGAAGTGCTATCTAAACAATTATCAATTACTTGGATTTGGAATAGTTTACCCGGAATTTTAATCGCTTGGTTAATCACTCAATTGATGGTATTTACGACTTGGATTTTTTTCCGACTCCCTAATTTACAAGATTCTTGGTTAGTCATCAATCGGTTATGGGGTCATACCGCCGATGTCCAGTTTGCCCATAAAGTTTATGTTGAAGCCTTGGGTTTAGAAAGACACCATCTAGTGATTTTATTATCCTCTGTTTTTGGATTAATGGCAATTACAAATCTATTAAATCGAGGGTTAAAATTAGAATTAAATTGGACAGTAAAATTAGCTTTAGTTCCCTTGAGTTTCTTCACCGTTTGGTTATTAGCACCCGCAGGGGGTTTACCATATATTTATTTTGATTTTTAAAACTTTACCTTGATAAAAAGCTTATATAGCAATCCTATTTGAGTTGTGTTTAAAATCCCTGATCAAAAGGGAACACCGGAACAGCCCCCCCAAACCCCCCGTGCACGGGGGGCTTGGGGGGGAGAGATCTGGGGTAATACTTCTGGCCGTTTCATATCAGTATTGAAATGTTACAACCTATTTAGGATTGCTATATTGGAGGAACAAAACCCATCCGTTTACAAGGTTGATTCCTAATAGGTTGTTAATTCTTCTGTTCATACTAGGTAAAGTTGATTAACCTTTTGATTAAGTTCTTGATAGGTTTGGCGGAGAGTTTCTATTTTCCGGTTAATCGTTTCTCTAAGACGATCACACTCTGCAAAAATAGCTTCTATTCCTGCATCTTCTTTGGGGATTTTCCCAGACGATAGCAAATCAGTCCAAGTTAATCCTTGTTGTTCAAATTGGGGAAGATAGGATTTAAGATATTCTAAAACTAGGGGACTATCTGAACGCAGCAAGGGCATTTTTCCTAAATATAACTGATCGCCATTAACTTTAACTTTAGTGATGGGTTGATGGCGATCGCCAATCACTTCAACTCGCTGAGGTTCTGCATTTAAAAAACTCCATGTCGGAAGATTTAACTGTTCAAATACACGCAAAAAATTAATTTTTATTTGAGGTTCTTTTGGGTCATAATCAAACTTGATTTGATGTCCTTCTTGACAATATTGATAAATTTCCCAGTTACCCTCAACTAGAATATCAACACAATTAATTAAAGGTTTTTGCTGTTTAAAAGGAATATTTTTAATCGGAAATTCCTTTAAATCATCGGGATAAATTCTACTTTTTGCAGGTTTTTCATCACTACCTGCTCTCATAATATTTTCATCTCGATTATTTTCTAGTAATAACCGTTTCCCAAAATCAGAAGCAAGGATAGCAACAATATATCTGAGATCAAAGTTTTTAGAAAAATTGGCTTGTTGTTGAGCATACTCATAAATTTTAACTTTTTTTCCTTTACCCTCTCCTAAAATTCGTTGCTGCTTTTTGGAAAATTCATACATTTGTCGCGGTTCATTTGCTAAACGTTTAATTTTAAAAACTGTATCCCACTTAATACAAAATCTCACGCTATCGGGAACATAAAAACCATCGCCGTGACTAAGACCTCTATCATAAGTTGGATAAGAAGTCATACCAAACAGAATTTTAGGATAATCGTAAAGTTCAGGAATAGTAGCTCTGCTCACTTGACTTGGCACTCTTTCTGTTCCCCATTCTAAGTATCTAATTTTATCAATAGCAAAGTTTCTAATAATATTTTCACCATCTATATATTTCTTTGTGTGTTCTTTTGACGAACTAAGAGATAACAGATCATCTTTCTTAAATAATCCTGATTCAGAATGCAAAACCATTGCTTTAGTACAATAACAAATTTTCTCTAAATCTATAACATTTTCTAAATTTTGAGTATTTATAAACTGTCTAAACACTTGACCTTGATAGTTTTGTTGAGATAAAGGTTCTAATGGTTCAATCTGTTCTAATGTGTTAGAGTGTAAAACTCGTTTGACTTGGGTTAAAGATTCAGGTTTCACATTTTCCAAAAAGAAAATTGTATTATTGACCATAGCATCGGTAAATAAGCGAACATTATTAAAAAAGTCAACTTGAATAATTTTAAGATTTTCTGTCATAAAGTTTCTCAAAAGTTCGGCATAATTATTCGTTTGAATTGCCCTAGAAACAATTAAACCGATTTTTCCATTATTCTTAGTTAACTTACAAGAAAGTTCAACAAAGGGAACAAATAAATCCCACTTTTCATGTAGAGTTTCAAATCTCCCTGTTTGTTCAATTTCTCGACGGTAATTTTCCATACCGGGTTCATCTGCACGCACATAGGGGGGATTTCCCACAACAAAATCAAACCCTTCTGAAAATTCTTCAGATTTAGTTTTAATTTTATCTACTATTAAAAGTTCTAAATTGAGAATAGGATTTAACAAAGGAGTCCGAATATTCTCCCGCTTAGGAAGTAATAAAGAATCGGTATTATAAACATTAAATCGATCAATTGTGCAGTCGGGCAATCTTCCCTGATCTTTCGCTTGTTTTAACAAATCGATCACCTGAATTAATAAGTTTGTTTCTGCTAAATAGCAAGCAAAAGGGTTAATATCCATACAAAATAGAGAATTTTTGACCTGTTGAATAATTAAAGGTATATTTTCAATCGGGATTTTTTCCTGTTTATTGCGATAGGAATTAATTAATCTTCGGGCAGCATGAACTAAAAAACTTCCTGAACCCCCCGCTAAATCTAATAAAGTTTTATCTCTAATCTCAGGATTATTAGAAGTATAACCCAGAGTATCTAACATATATTCAACAACATTTTTAGGGGTAAAATATCTCCCTTGCTCATGTTTACCTTCCATCACATATCGACCATAAACCATACCAATAATGTCACTATCAATTTCTGCCAAATTAAACCGATTAAGAATATGTAAAATTTTAATTAGGGTATTTTGACTGAGGCGATACCAATTAAATAAATCTTCTTGACTGAAAAAATGAGCATAAATATTTTGTGCAGACCGATAAGACATTTCTAATAAATAACCCATCCCCGCACCTTCTGCTAAGTCTAAATATTGTGGAATAACGTTTTCTCTCCAATTTTTAAACCCACCATTGGAAAATTTACGGTTAATTAATCCCTTATCTTCACAGATTCTAACAATTAATAAACGAATTACATACACATAAGCGGTTTGACGTGCAAATTCACTTTTTAATTTTGCTTCATCAGATCCTTGAAGTACGGTTTTTGTAATTAAATTTTTCCAGGTTGTATAATATTGATGGGTTTTAATGGCATGATCATAATTTAAACGTTGTTGAGCTTCCCATGCTTTCCAGTCTAAGACTAAACGATCATAATCTTTTAACTTTTCGACTAATTTAGGATCAAGTTTAGTAATTTTAGCTTGGGGAGTAATTTTAATTCCTAACTCTTGTTGTTTAACTTCTGACAAGGGAGAAAGTAAATCTAACTGTTCATAAATTTCTGCGTTTTGATTTTTTTGGGATTTTCTAGCTTGTTGTTTAGTCTCTGCTTTTTTGAGACGCTGTAAAAATTTATCCCCTAATTGTTGAATTGAACCGCGCGGATTATCTGCAAATTCTATTAACTTTTCTTCTGCCCATGAATAATCATCTAATTCTAATAAACCCGCACCAGAAGCTCTAAAATAATTCAAAATTTCTTTTCTTAATTTAATTACTATTTTGGGTGCTGTTTCCAACTCATCGGCATCACTAGAACCATTTCCATTACCATTGGGTAAATATTTAGCTTGGCAAAATTCATCATATTCTTCAAACCATAAATCAAGTTGATATAAAACATCTTCTTCTAAAAGATTGATCGATTCTCGTAAATCATTAATTAGTAATTCATCAAAATTTTCATTTCTATCTTGAGAATAAGCTGATAACTTCCATTCAGATTCAGGTTTAGAAATATCTTGAATTAGTTTTTCAATCCCTTCAAAATTGCTTCGATGAAACCGACGAAATAAACCTTTTAAGGATTGAATTTGATGAGTATTTAAAGCTTCAATCCCCGTTTTAGATTCAGAATAAGTTTCTACAATTTCTTGAATATCTAAATGTAAAATAGGATTAGGAGAATTAGGATTTGATAAATCCCACCCTAATAATAAACGTCCATTACAAACTAATCCTAATTGATAACCTCGACTCCGAGCATAGTCAGATAACTGTTTTAGGGGTTCTGGTTTACTTAAATTATAAGCAGTATTTTTGTCTTCTACTAAAAAACATCGAATGTTACCTTGAGATAATTCAACTTGAAAATCAGGGCGTGTATTATCTTTACTCTCACGATTTGTTTGGTTTTTAGAAATATTCCCCAACTCAAAACCTAATGCTTGTATAAGTAAAGGTTCAATAATTTTGGAATCAACAATATTATCTTCATCATTTTGCTGAGGATTAGCAATATATTCTAGGTAAGTTTTCTCTTGATAAAAATTAGAACCTGTAAAAATTTCAAAAAATTTTACTTGGAATTGTTCAAACATAAAATCAAGAATATATAAATATTATTATCTCTAGTGATTATAACATAAACTTTACGCTCTACTCAACTAAAGTTTCTGGGGTTCCTGTGTTGGTACTTACGCACTCCATCGAAAGCACATAATTTAAGGGAATAGGATATATATACAATTATGAGCTATATATATCCCCCTAAATCTATCGAAAAGGACGGATATATCGTAAATATTTCAGGATTTCATATTAGGTTTGAGGTTGACTTAATCGCTGATAAACCGTGGCTAAACCCTTAGCATCTCCAACATTTCCAGGGAATAAAACCACAGGTAAATTAGGATAGAGGGGATGATTAGAAGCGGTTTTAACCATTGAACATCCTGCTAATACTTGACCCAATAATCGGGCTGTTTTTAATGATAATCCTTTACTCAAAACATCATTAGAAGTAATTCCACCTTTACTAATTAAAAATCCAATATCCGGCGGTAAACCTCTGACAATATCCATCAGTAAGTCTGAAACTTTACTCCCAAAGGCTAACCTAATTTCTACCGTATCAAATTGTAATTCTTGACGACTGGTATAAATAACCGGGGTTTGACCTGCATTATGAATAGCATAAATTTGGTCTAAAATTTGTTGTAATAATTCCTGTCTTTGAGTCTCACTTTCTTCTAATAAATGGGAAACATCTACCTCAATTCCGACTATTCCAGGTGCTTGTAATAGTTGTTCTAATTGTTGGGTAGATTTCTTAACATAGGAACCCATAATCACCACACCCGGTTTACCATTTCGGGTATATTTTGCCATTTCTTCGGCGGGAATCGGTTGCTTTCCTAAAGCAGCTAAAGAGGTTAAAATACTCGCCGCACTGCGGAACAAAAAGCGTTTTCCCTGACTAGCTGCGGTAATAATATCCGAGGCAAATTGATCAAAATCTCCTTGATTTTCCCCATCAACCACCACACATTGATTCCCGGTTAAATCCATTAACCGAGGTAAAGTTCCTACCCGCATATCCGATAACAAAAATTGTTCTACTTTTTCCGAAGGAATCAAACCTTTGGTTTTTTCGGTGACATAATCGGGTAAATAACTATGTTGATAAGCGAAAACAGAATCCTTAGCAAATTCGGTTAAATGAACCGGGGTTTCTACACCATCAATAATTAAATAATGAATACTATTGCGGGTAATTCTTCCGCCTTCAAAAAAAGCCGGAACTAGAAAATGGGCATCAAAGGGGCCAAGTTCATCCGCAATTACATCGGTTTCTACGGGATAGTGACCTCGCAGGGTAGAATCGGAACGACTGACCACCAGAAAGTCGGTGATGGACTCGGCGGCGAGGGCTAGTTTCAGATTTTGGGTGACTTCACGGGTGACGGCGGTGGCTTGGTCTGGGGTTAGGGCTCTGGTATTGGTTAGAATAAAGAAAATCGGAGATTGGTCAGCCAGTCCAGTTCGCAGGGTATCGACATCCCACTGGGTCAGAAGTAAGCAACTATGGACGGTTTGAGAACCTGTGGGGTCATCATCGAGAACAATAATTTTAGGTCGCATTGGAGTTCCTATAAAAATTTGTTAAGACTATGTTAAAAAAAGCCTAGCACTTAATAGGAATTTTGTTAATCCTGAAGTTGTTTTAACAGTTGATGAACTTCGGAGGCTATTTCAAAGGCTTGATACAGGAGTCTTCCTTGTTCTGTTGTCGGTTTTTCAGTTTGTAATACGGTTAAGGATGTGAAATTTAGATCAAAAAGTTCTGGATTTTTCTCGATAAATTTTTTATTTTTTTTTAAGATTCGTTCTATTTTTAATCCTCGGATTAATTCTATTCTAATTAATTTTAAAGCGTGAATAATAGCATCTTGATTATCTAATTTTGCTTGGGGATGTTCCGTTGCTTCGATTTGATGATAAATGTTTAAGGCTTTAACAATACTATTATAATTATCTACTTGATTCAATAGTTTAACACACTGAGGACGATTTAAGGTTAGCCAAATTTTAATCATATCCTCAAGAACTAATAAAATGATCAGGATTAAGTAAATTATAATGAAAATTAAGGCAAGTTCTGGAAAAATTAAACTCCAAATCCAATAACTAATTAATAATAATCCAGCAATGACTAAGGTTTTTAATCCTTCCCCAATAAGTTTTTTAGCTGTCCCTGGTCTATACAGCAAATTTTCGTTAATCCCACTCCAATGTTTCAGTTCTCCTGGGGTAATTTCTAATCCATCTAAATCAGTCATCAGTTATCAGTTATCAGTTAAAAAGTTTATAGACTTGTAGAGACTTGCCATGGCACGTCTCTACTGAATAACTGTTTTTACTGCTTTTCAATTTTTTTTATAGCACCTGGCATAAGTTTTTGTACTGAATTATTAGTATTTATCGCTTTTTGATAGGCCCATTCTGGACAAGCAGGCAGGTTCTTTTTACTTTCACTATAAGTAAAATTAAGCTGAGTTAAATCATCAAATTCTTCTTTAATAGAGCGGGGTTCTAATCGACATTTGAGAATAAAAGAGTCATATTGATCTGCCATTTGTTCATAAATCCTAGAAGCATTCAAATGATTATTAGCCCTACCATTAGGATCTAAAAAAGTCAATAAGGGGGCAAGAATTGCCACTAAAACCGCAATCACTACAGATAATAATTGATACTCTCCCCCTAAACTATTAATAGCTTGTACACTAGCAATGGCAGCTAAAATTGTACTGGGAATCCCGATATAAAGATGGGCGGTTGACCAACGAATTGAAACATCAATATGGGCTTGACTCAACACCCGACAAAGGATTTTTCGCTCAATAGCACGATCAGTTATATCTTTCTGAACAATATAAGGGATAGGCTTATTTAAACTATCCTCTGATCCAGTGGAGGGAGTCATGGGTTGATCAATACTATTATCAGGGCTACTGGATGAAGTCATGTTTTTTTATAGCGAGGAATAGGTAATGGGTAATGGGTAATGGGTAATGGGGAAAAAAGATTTTACCCTCTAGGTTTGAATATCCCTTGGGATGAGGGAAAGATTGGTTGAGAAAGAACGATTCTATCAAATTAAGTTCAATTCTTGATCCGGGATTGCCACCCGCACCCAAACTATAAATGTCGTTCCAGGCGAAGTATTATCAGTACAAGCCCTATCCTCGGATACCCAAGCCGGATGGACAGGAGAGAAGACTTGAATTTCTCCTTGCATCTGTTGTACAAAGGCTTTAGCGATCGCTAACCCCAAACCCGTCCCCGGAATTTCAGAATTAACCTGAACACCGCGATAGTGACGTTCAAACAGATGCTCCAAATCTTCTGGGGGAATTCCTGGGCCAGTATCACTAATACCAATACCCACTTGAGAGTTTAGGGTTTTTCCTCCGACTGGGGAAGGAGAAGCCAGTTGAACTCGAATATAGAGTTTTCCCCCAGCAGGAGTATATTTTAAGGCATTATCGAGAAGATTACTCAGAACTTCCCGCAGAGCTTTAGCATTCCCTTTTATGGGGGGCAGGTTTTCAGGTATGTCAACTTCAAATTCCAATTGTCGTTCCTGGGCGATCGCCTCAGACGATACAATTAAAGGGGATAATACCTCCGACAATAATAGGGGTTCAAGTTGATCACAAGCAGGTAACAAGGGTAAGACTGAATTCGAGAATAGGGAAGTTTCGGCCGTGGATGTGGCAACTTCCACCGTTAGAGGCAAACTCAAGAAGCTTTGGGTCTGTTCTAAGGTTTGATCCGCCTGTGCTAATAATTCTTGAATCCGATCGCTCTCCCTTAAAATACTATTAGCAATAGGATAATTTTTATCTTCGGGTAATAGTCGCTTTAATAATAATTTACCAAAGGTACGAACAGCCGTTAAAGGGCTTTTAAGTTGATGGAATATATTATGCAGTGTATCGGCTTGCTGTCCTTGCAGTTGTTGTTGTCGGTCTATTTGTTGCTGGAACCATTGGGCGCGTTGATCTAAAATACAGCCAAGGGCTAAGGTATGGGCAATCGCTTGGAGTTGAGCATATTCCTCCGGGCTCCAGGGTCGGTCATTGCGTCCAGTCACCAAAAATCCCAAAACCACATCCTCTTGAATTAATGCTAAAACCTTTTGACTCCGTTGTTGCCAAGGAGCTTCTGCTTCCACTTCTGTTTCCGAAAAATCATCCATTTCCACCGCAGGCATTAAGACTTTTGTTTTCCCGGTGACTTCCGTGGTTAATAGCATGGGTGAAATAGGGGTTAAGGTTTCGGGCAGACCCATCAAACCCGGAATATCCAAATCATCCGGGGATGTTTCAGGATAGGTGGCAATGGGAATCAATTTTTTATGTTCTTCATCTACCCACGCCTCAGCTAAATAGACTACACTCAAGGAAGCGCCCAAACTCGCGGTTAACGACAGTTGGGTGCGGCACAGTTGGACAAATTCAGCACTGGCTGTGAGCATGGAATTCAACAGGTAATTGGTAATTGGTAATGGGTAATAAAAAGGGTTTACCTCCCCTGCTCCCCCTGCCTCCCCTGCCTCCCGATCCCCTACTCCTGATCCCCTTCTTTATCAATTTGTGTCAATCTATTAAAATAGCTTGATATTTTGAACTAGAACAGATATAATTCCCTCGGATTTTGTAGCTATATTTACAACCCGCCTGCTTAAAAAGGAGGTCAACAAGTTGGCTAGAAGACGTAAGCGTAAAAGCCGTCGCAGACAAGAAGGACGTAGGATTTTAGAATGTGTGCCTCAATATAGCATTTCAAGTGGCGAAGATAAACCCGTAACGGCCGCTCGTAAGTTTATCCATGCTGAAGGAATTATTCCTCCGGCTTTGCTTCTTGTAAAACGAAATGAGCATACCACGGATCGATACTTCTGGGCTGAAAAGGGTCTATTTGGAGCCCAGTACGTTGAGGAGAATCACTTTTTATTCCCCAGTTTAAAACAGCTTGTGGAGAAGGCCACATTGGTTTCCTCTGCTTCCCCAGCTAAGGGGGTTTGAAATCGAGATGTTGTCTGCAACATCCCATCTTCTTAGTGAAAGGGTTTTATCAGAAAAATGGGTTTAAAACCTCGTCCTTCTAGGACGACTTTCCTTGAACGCATTAATTAACAAATCGAACAAAAAGTTTAACTTAGTGAACGAGGTTAAACTTAAGTCGCGGGAGGGCATTCCGAGACTTAAAACGGACGTGGAGACCGTGTAAGACTACCGCCAAGGTAGCAACAGTCTGCGAAGCGTCAACCCCATTCAGCGACCATCCTGAAAAGGTGGCGTGGTGAGTAATCCCCTTCCGTTTACGGCGGGGTGGATGTCAAATCCAGAACTTTTCTTGAGCCGTGACACCTGATGAGAGCCATGATTAACATGAGCTTCACTCCTTAACTCTGATAAGGCAGGCGCGAGGGAAAAAAATTAGTCAGTTGATTCCGGGTGCTGGTTGGGATGAATTTCTCTTTATTCTTACTGGCAAGGTGGAATTACTCCCAACCCCAGTGCCACGAATCAAAATTGTTCTAATTTTGGCAATTATATCCTGAATAAAGATTCAAGACCGTTGGCATCCTTGTCGTGTTTGCGGTTTTGAACCTGATGGTAACTAAAATTATTCGCAGGGTTTTAGGTTAAGGGCTTGTTTGAGCGTCGCCAGTTCGTCTCGGTGGGCAGTTACGGTAATCAAACTTTGAGTTTGTTCACCCTGATCAATGACGGCATCTAGCTTGAGATAGACCTGTTCTGGACGCCCGGAGCCTTTCCAATAGAACCAACCGGCCAGGGGCGAAAGTAACACCAGTCCCCAAAACAGTTTGCCTAGGTTGGGCATAGCCATAGATAGGACTAACCCCAAACATAACAGTCCCACGGCGGTTAATAGGGTGAGGAAGATAGCTAAAAACCAACTGGGACGGACTAACCCCTCAAAGGTGATTTGATTGGCTTCCCGATTTAACGCCGTAATCCGATAGGCTCGGGAGGCAAAATGCTGCTGGATTTGTGTGAGCAAGGAGTCTGCTTCCTGTTCGGCAATCAGTTTTTCCTGTTCTATCCGATCTTTAGTTGAAGCTCGAACAAAAAAGAATAAGCCAATAACCATTAACAGAGTCAACACAAAAGTAGAAGGGATTACGGGAGTCATAGGAAATGAAGTCAGTCTAGTTTTAAAGGTTATTCATTGATTTGTAGTTTACCTTGGCTAGAAGTGTATTCGTACCAAAGTCCGGCTAATTCTTGGGCTTGGGGTTGATGTTCCGGCAGAATTTGATACATCCGGCGAGGTCGTCCCCGACCTTCAACCTTTTGCCAGTATCCCGTAATTGTTCCTTGTTTTTCCAAAAACTTGAGGGCGCTGTAAAGAACCGTATCGGATAATCTATAGTTAGAATATTCCTGCTCCAGTTGTTCAATTAGTTCAGTTCCATAGGAGTCCCTTTGGAGAAATACAGATAAAATATAGCAAACCGCCAGTTCTTTATTAAGATAGATAGGTGGCGGTTCTTGGAAAAATTGATAGATTTGTTCAAAGGTCATAGAATTTTCCCTTTTGCTTGAATAATCGGCAGTTATCCCGTCGAACTATTTTCTATATTATTGCTTTTGCTGTTCTATTCCTAGACAACAATCTTCTACAGAAGCCCGATTTCTCATCGCTTCCACTAAACCCAAATAAGCCACTTTGTGAGTTTCAATTAATGTTTTAGCCTGTAATATTGCCCAACGCTCCTTAATTTTAGCTTCACTTAAAGGGCGTTGTAGCTGAGTCCAAATTGCTATAATTTTATTTCGATCTTCCCGTCCTCCTTCGGCTTTTTTAAATATTAAAGTTTCTGCGGCAATTCCCGCCATCCAAACTGCACAATAACGATCTAAAACCTGAGCAGAAATCTGACCCTGTTGCAATTGTTCCCATAAAAGTTGATCAGCAAACTGCACCCCCCCTTGAGCTTTAAATCCTTGTTTAAAGGCTTCCCAGCCATTTAAGGCATATCCCTGAATAGGAATTTCCATCAAATAGGCTACCAAAAAATGTCCCGCTTCATGGTGTAAAATTCGCTCCTGAGTTGATGCGGAAGTTCCTGCTAACCCATCTATTAATAAACTCGCCCCCTGACCTTGAAACTGAAAAACATCTAAAGTGGCAACCCCCAATAAAAAAAAAGTAATCCCCGCCGGAATCAAGGGCGAAATATTTAATACCGGACTTAATAACACCGATAGAGTCATACAGAAAACACTAATGGCAATTAGATTTAAACTGGTAGTTCTCATCAATTTTCCTTCCGGTTTCTGGCTTTGTAAAAAGTTTCCAAACTATCGCGATCGCCCACAAAACGCCAATGCCAAGGTTCATAACTCACTCCTTGGGGATTGTCTTTAGGAAAGGATAACTCAAAACTATGAAAAGCGGCATGATCTTTTAACCATTGAAACGCCGGGGTTTCTTCAAAACTGACATTCAAATCCGTAGAGGGTCTGCCCCCATCTCCAATATCAATGGCATAACCCGTATGATGTTCACTATAACCCGGAGGAGCACTGACCTCTGCCCGTTTAGTTGCCATTTGTCCCCGTTGGGCTTTGATTTCAAAAAAGATCGTTTCCTGGTCTTTAACACTGCGAAAGGTTGAAATCGGAACTAAACTGACCCCACTAGCTCTGGCATCCTGTTCCATTTCTTGATAGGCTTTGGCGGCAGCTTTGCGTAACCGATGCCCCCCATCGGCCGTAATACTTTTTAACTCTGATTCCGGGGCTTCTTGATAGGGGAGATGACCCAATAAAGTCTCGGGAAGGGTCGGAGTTGGGGTTGGGGTTGGGGAACTCGTTGGCGGGGGAGTTGAAGACAAAGACGCAGAAGGTGAGGGCGTAACCACAGAAATTGGGGTTTGGGCTACGGGAATATCAGACCGAGGAGCCAGAATTCCAAATTGATAATTCATAACTAAGGCGGTACAGAAGGCTACCACGGCTAACCCTAGCATTTTCCAGAATAGCCCCGGCTTCCCAGAGGAGCCAGAGGAAACCACCGGAAGCGAGGGAATATCTCGTATCGCCTCTGGAATATCTTCTGTTACGCCATCGGCTAAGGTTTGGGCCTGTTTCGGCAGACTAGAATTCTTCAACGGTTTGACTCCTGACATCCATGAAAGTCTCGATTTTATTAGATAATCCCCTATTTAGTCATCCATCACAAGCACTTGTCTGTCAACAGCCAAGGGTCAACACTTTAACTTAATCTTTATGTCTAATTCTATAAGTCAACTTTTAACGCTTTATCAATGGCTGGTTGGGGGCATTTTAATCGGATGGATTTTGGGTCGAAAATTACCCGAAATTGTTCCCTATTATTTAGGTAAAATTTTATATTGGGGTGTGGTTCCGATTGCCATTATTGCCTTTTTAAGAAAAGCTGATTTATCGGGTTCAATTTGGATTGCTCCCTTAGTGGCTTGGGCTGCTATTTTCCTCGGTGCGGGGTTAGCTGGGATAGGGTTATACTGGCAAAGCCGCACTCCACAATGGGATATTTTACCCCAATCTCTCCCCGGTCAAGGGAGTTTTTTATTGGCGGCTATGGTGGGAAATACGGGATATATTGGTTTCCCTGTAAGTTTAGCATTAGTCGGCCCGAAATATTTTGGTTGGGCTATATTTTATGATGGCTTGGGAACGGTGATTGGAGCCTATGGGTTGGGGGTGGCTTTAGCTGCTAGGTTTGGTATGGGAAGACAAGATCCTTGGCAATTAGTTGGGGTGTCATTAACTAATCCGGCTTTAATTAGTATGGTAATTGGTTTAATGGTGCGGAATATTCCTTTACCAAATCCGATGGAACAGGGTTTACGCGGCATTGCTTGGGGAAGTGTAGCCTTAACTTTAGTGTTAATGGGAATGCGTTTAAGTCAGCTTAATTCTTGGCATCATTTCCGACCTGCTTCTGTGAGTTTAGCGATTAAAATGTTAATTGTGCCTTTAGTTTTAGGTTATGGATTAACACTATTAGGATTAAAAGGATCTCCTTTATTAGTTTTGGTCTTACAAATGGCAACTCCTCCGGCTTTTGCAACTTTGGTATTAGCCGAAGCCTTTAATTTAGATCGAGAATTAGCCGTTACTAATTTAGCAATGGGTTCTACGCTATTATTATTAACTTTACCTCTATGGTTGTTTTTATTTGGCTCATAAAACTCTGTCACGATTTATTAAGAATCAACTCGGCCAAGCAGTAAATAACCCAGTTGACGTTTTTTTATTATATGCTAAAATTACATTTTTAGCAAATCAGACCCTTAAACCATAGGCACTTTAAAGATAAGACAATGACACCTATTGAATTTTTCTCGCCCATCTTCTCTGTGGCTAATTTACCCCCGGTTTTAAGTCAATTAGATGCTTTACCATCTATCTCCTCTAACTGGCTATTTCTCTTGGTTGTAGTCATTCTAGTTTTACTGGTTTATTTTTTAAATAAAAATCAAGTAAAAGCGGTTCAAAATATCTCTGAACAAGCCCTACAAATTCAAGGCAAAGTTATAGATCAGGTTCAAGAACAGACGACAGAAATGGCTGCTGTCGCTCAAGAAAAAATTAATCTAATTCTTGAGGAATATCAAAAATTTCTCCCTTATGCAGAACAATTAGGATTGAAAGTAGATAGTTTTAGTATTGAAGCCGGAGTCTTGCCACAAATTAAAACTTCTTTGCGGGGATCAATTGATAATATCAAAAATGAGATGATTGAGCAGATTAAGTCAGAAAACAATAATAATAAACTCCTCGTAGCTGTTCTCAATGCTATTTTATTAGCAAAAAAATGTAATGATAAACTTGAAAGCGTTTATATTTCGCTCTTTAAAGATATCATTATTGATATCAAATTAGGGATTCCTCCTGCTATTTCCGTTCGGTTTCAATAGAGGGTAGATCCCTTAACTCCTCCCAATATCTCGCTTACCAGTAAGTCACTATCCCCTAATTTGTTGGACTTCATCTTCGTTGGTTCGAGTTTCTGGGATTATACTATTACTACTATTTCGGAGGGCGATAGGAACGTTCTGCTGTCCAATGGCGGTCGGAAGATTGATAAATTCTCATATTTTCTAAACCCACAGATTCTATAAAATTAATAATTTCATCTAAAGTATAAGCCGCATTTAAGGAATCTCTAAATAATTTTTTCTGATGTTCATTACAATCTCGTGCATATTGTTCAACTAAACTATTAAGTTCTGTTTCAGAACTCGGACGAGTTAAATCCCTCAGAAATATTCCCCCTTGAGGTTTTAATAATCGCTGAATCTCTTGAAAAAATAGCAGAGGATTGGTTAAATGGTGAACAATACTATTAGAAATCACCATATCAAAGGTAGCATCGGGATAGGGTAACTGCTTGGAGTCGATTTGTTCTAATTTAATTTGCTGCTCTAACCCTGCTTGTTCAACATTTTGATTCCCGATGAATAGCATATTTGCCGATAAATCAATTCCGGTAATTTGCCATTGCGATCGCCTTTGAGCAATTAAAATCGGAATTCGGGCTGTCCCGGTTCCCGCATCTAATATTAATCCGGTTTCTGGCCCTAATTCTATCGCTAATTCTGTAAATTCTTGATTCACTTGGGTAAAATCCATGGCATCATATTCCCTGGCTTCTTCCCAATTATCCATGACTTCCGGTTCTGGTATGCGTTCCATAACTGTTATTCAGATAAATGTACTCTGGCTGCTTCTATGCCTATTTTGTAGGAGTAGTTTCGTTTCCAAACCCCAGATCAAATCAGGTTTGGAAACGGTTGTTAAATCGCTGTTGACTTTCGGGTTAATTCCGCTTGATTGATAATAGAATTAACTGTCGATTGAAAAGCGATCGCACCCCCTCTAAATCAAAAGAGATTTGAGTTAAAATTTCCCCAACGGTTAAAGGAGATTCGGAATTTTGATCACAGGCTTTGAGAAACTCAAATTCCGCATCGGATAAACTCACAATTTGATAATTATAGTCAAATAAATTTTGACTCGGCCAGCCATTCATACAAGGACTACGTTCAGGAATAGCAGCTAATAATTCCTGATCATTTGACCATTTATTCAGGGGTAAGGGGGAACGTCCCAGGAAAAATTCATAATGACTGATTTCAGGATCAAGGAGTTCAACTAAACGATAGCGCTGGCGATCGCTCAATTGATTTGCCCGTTCTAGCAACTCCGGTGAGTTCCCAATTAAGCGTTCTAAATTCCAATAATTAGGATTAGAAAAACCAATAAATTCCAACCCCGAAGCATCAATTAACTCAAATAAATTATCAATATTGTAGTCAATTTCTTGAGGATGAACATACATATCTGCAAAACATTCGTCTCGCTGATTTTCCAATCCCCAACGTTTAGATTCATAAGTAACTAGGCGATTTTTTTCCGGTAGAGCTTCAAAAATCTGACGACCAATTTTCACCCCGTCCTGATAATCTCCCCGTTTTTCTGCTTGTAAAAGGGCGATCGCTTTTTGCATTAACTGAATTTCCCAGCGTCCCAATTCAGCATAGACAAAAATGTGCATTAACCCCCCAGGAGCTAACTTTAATGCTAAGGTTTGAATCCCTCGAATTGGATCGGGTAAATGGTGTAAAACCCCAACACAGTTAATAAAATCAAACTGTCCCTCCAACTGTCCTACATCATAAAGACTTAAACGGCCAAATTCCGGGGCGGGGGTTCCGGGGGTAGAAATTCCAGACCGACGACAGCGTTCTATTGCTGTTTGAATCGCCCCTTCACTCAGGTCAATCCCAAGAACCGAGGCTTCTGGGTTAAGTTGAATTAAATACTCCGTACTCGAACCCGTACCACAACCTGCATCTAAAATACGGATATCAAGATTTTGGGGCTTCTGACCCGTACAAAAACTATAGGCTACTGGCCAAGACCAGCGCCAGTTATATCCAGGGGGCGGTTCATCCAGTAGGGGGTCAGGGGGAAAGGGATAGGTGTCATAAAGTCGTTTAACCGCAGAACTCACTTCTTCCATTGTTGTAATCCATTAAAAAATATAGTTTCATCCGCAAGGTTAGCACGGGAGGTCAAGTTAAACGGAAATAAAATAACCTCGAAGTTGTTGAGGGGAAATATCATAAACTGTTCCGAGAACTTGATTTGACCCCACAACACGAATTACTGTGTCAGAGGAGGAACTGGTTGAAGGTTCCAAGATTAAATTTGCTTCGGTCAAGCCTTGGGTTAAACCAATTTTATCAATACCGGGTTCAAAATCCATGATAGAATCTGCTAAAAGTTCATCCGAACCAGAGGTTACTAAGGAAAGAATAAATAGATCCGATCCTGTTCCTCCGGTTAAATAATCAGTTCCTAAATCTCCCGTTAAGGTATCATTTCCGGCTTCTCCATATAGATAATCATAATCCTGACCTCCAGCTAAAAAATCATTCCCTAATCCACCCCAAATAATATCAAATCCTAAATTTCCATAGAGGGTATCATTACCTTCATCTCCATAGAGATCATCAGAACCTTTTCCCCCAAAAATATTATCATCTCCCTCTAAACCTTTAATTGTATCATCCCCTTGATATCCATAGAGAAAATCGTTATTAATTGTGCCAATAATATTATCATTTCCATTATAGGGAAAAGGATTAATAATTTGATTAATCCAATCTGCATAAACCGAAACTCGGATATCGGAAGCATATTCCCCAAAGCTCTCATCTAATTTATTGGTAACATCAATACCCGACATCGCTGGGGTAAAACCCGTGGAGGTTAGACTAGCAATTTTGCCATCAATAAAACCTGGGCCTCCCGAATCTCCAGGACTAATATTAATTTCTTCGGCTCCCAATCCTAAATCATTAATCCCAAATTCTTTTCCAAAGGCATCATTTTGGGCTAAACCATTATCAAAATCATAAACTAATTGTTTGCCAGGTTGATTATTATAATGGTAAGGAGTGCTATTAAATAACTCCCCCAAAGCATCATAACGATTTTTTCCTATACGCTTAGTTGGAACCGGATCAGAATAGCTATTTTGTCCTGAATTACCCGTCGCAGGAACACCATAACCTACTTTTTGCATCACTTGACCCACCTCATCAAACCTGGTATAAATCTCATAGCGATTTGCCTCTTGGGGTGCGGGTTTAGCCAGTTCTAAAATAGCAATATCATTGTTAAAATTAAAATCATGATTCCAATCGGGATAAATATAAATTTGAGAAACCGGAATTGCTATTTGACCCGATGGTAAGTTAAAATAAACGGTATATTCTGAGGGGGAAGAATAATCTGGTTGCCCCAATTTATCGGTGACACAATGGGCGGCGGTTAAAATATGATTACCCGTAATTAATAATGAGCCTGTACAACTTCTACCATGAATATCTTGAATCTTAACAACACCATCTAAACCCGTCCCGGGTTGTACAATATAATCTGGATTATAAGGATCGGAAGTGGGAACAGCAATTCGAGGTTGAGGCGCAATTACAGAAAAATAAGTTGACATTTTGCTTTACTTAAATCAGGACAGTCTGGGTGGGTTTAGTCTGAGTATTCAGAATAAAATAGATCAATTTTTGATTTTATATTAACATAAGGAAAAACGATTCAATTTCCACCAACCCTCTATGGCAGCAAACATTGAAATTTACACTTGGAGAACCTGTCCCTTCTGTATCCGAGCTAAAGGATTGCTGAAAAGCAAAGGCGTAGACTTCACCGAATATAGCATTGATGGGGATGAAGTAGCACGAGATCAAATGGCACGACGGGCTAATGGTCACCGTTCAGTTCCCCAAATTTTTATTGATGATCAATATATTGGGGGATGTGATGATCTTCATGCCTTAGATAGTCAAGGGAAACTTAATCCTTTACTGGGTTAATTCTAGTCTCAATCCTGGCAAAATAAAACACTCCTAATTTATTCTCGGTCGGTTTTAAATGCCAGGATTTATTATACCATATTTTGTTTGATTTGTTAACTGTTAATTGTAAATAAAGATGAAATTTGCTTTCATTATTGACCCCATCGAAAAATTAAATCCAAGTCATGATAGCAGTGTTGCTTTAATGGAAGCAGCGCAACTTTTAGGACATGAAGTTTGGGTGACACAAGCTCACCAATTAAATGTAATTGACGGTCAAACCTGGGCACTTTTAACCCCGGTTAATCTGACTCCTATTATTAGAGATCAGGATAGATGGAGAGTTGAGGAACCCTGGTTTTCGGTGGGTCAATCAATACTTCAACCCTTGGAAAATATGGATTCGGTGTTCATGCGAACTGACCCACCAGTCACGATTCCCTATCTGTATGCTACCTATCTTTTAGACTATATTAATCCCGAAAAAACTTTAGTAGTTAATTCTCCTCACGGGTTAAGAACAGCGAACGAAAAAATGTACGCCCTGCAATTTAAAGATTGCATTCCAACAACCATTGTTAGCCGCGATAAACAGGTAATTAGGGAGTTTGTTGAACGTCAAGGAGCGGCGGTTTTAAAACCTTTAGGTGGAAAAGCAGGAGAGGGCATTTTATTTTTGGAAGGGAGCGATCGCAATCTTAATTCTCTAATTGAAATTAGCACTCAACAGGGTATATATCCGGTGATGATTCAGACCTTTTTACCAGAAGCAAAAGACGGAGATAAACGAATTATTGTGTTAAATGGTGAACCGATTGGAGCGGTTAATCGGATTCCTACGGGTCAGGAATTTAGAGGAAATATGGCTGTGGGTGGACGGGTTGCTAAAACCGAAATTACGGATCGAGAACGGGAGATTTGTCAAAAATTAGCATCTAAATTAGTTGCTGATGGTTTATATTTTGTGGGAATTGATATTATTGGAGGTTATTTAACAGAAGTTAATGTTACCAGTCCAACGGGGATTCGAGAAATTGATTTATTGGATGGGGTTTATTTAGGAAAACAGGTGATAGAATGGGTAGAAAATAAAATCACGAACCGCTTTTAATCTGAGTTAATTTATAACTATATTCTTAGGAGTATTTCTGTATTATTTCTCCAAGAAATTACTCGCCCGGATCGATAAACTTTAGCAATAAAAGGAGGATGATTATTTAAAGCAAATTTTGTCATTTTGGGTAAGGTTTTTACAAAAGTTAAAGCGATCGCATCTCCCGACAAATTTGTTGAAGCTAAAACAAATACCCTCACATTTGCTTGAGCAATACTCAAAAGTTGAGAGGTGCGATAACCAATTTTTTCATCTTTGGTTAAAAAAACCCACTGGCGATTTCCCACTTCTATTAACCATTCCTCTTTATGTTAGAATTATCTCAATATTTTTAATTTAAGGTAGACAAAAATTGCATTTAACGCGGGTCTAAAACTTTTTTCATCAGGAGAAACCATGACAACCGACAAAAAAATTGGCATCGCCATAATTGGAACAGGATTTGGTAAAAAAGTTCATATTCCTGCCTTTCAAGACCATCCTAAAACCCAAGTAGTTGCGGTTTATCATCGAGATTTAGACAAAGCCAAAGCGATCGCCTCCAGCCATAATATTCCCCATGCTTGTAATAGTATTGAGGAGATTTGTGCTTTACCTGAAGTTCAAGGAGTTGCCATTTCCACCCCGCCTTTTTTGCATTTTGATATGGCTAAAATCGCCCTAAATGCCGGGAAACATCTATTATTAGAAAAACCCACAAACTTAACAGTTCAAGAAGCAAAATATCTCTATCACCTCGCCCAATCTAAAGGCTGTATTACTAGCCTAGATTTTGAATTTCGGTTTATTCCAGCTTGGCAACATTTATCTCAACTATTAGCAGAAAATTATGTAGGTCAAAAAAGATTAATCAAAATTGATTGGTTAGTTTCTAGCCGTGCCGATGAAACTCGTCCCTGGAATTGGTATGCTCAAAAAGACAAAGGAGGCGGGGTATTAGGGGCAATTGGCTCCCATAGTTTTGATTATATTTCTTGGTTATTTGGTTCCATTAAACGCCTCTGTGGACAACTGAATACTTCTATTTCCTTGCGTCCAGACCCGGAAGCTGGAGGAGAATTAAAAGTTGTTGATGCTGATGATATTTGTACCCTAATTTTAGAACTGAATGATGGCACTCCCTGTCAAGTTTGTTTAAGTTCTGTTACTTACCAAGGACGGGGACATTGGCTAGAAATTTATGGCAGTGAAGGCACATTAATTTTAGGTAGTGATAATCAACAGGATTATGTGCATGGATTTCGATTATGGGGAAGCCAAAAGGGGCAACCTTTAACCGAAATTCCTATCCCCAAAGTATTAGAATTTACCCGAATTTATCCCGATGGCCGGATTGCTCCTTTGCTACGAGTGATTGACCAATGGATAACCGGAATTGAACAGGGAACAAGTTTAACACCTTCGCTTAAAGAAGGGGTTTATTCCCAACTTTTAATGGATTTAACCCAGGAATCCAATGCAACTGGAACTTGGGTAAATGTACCGGATTTTGAATCCTTTTTGGTGAATGAATAGAACAGATATAGTTACCCGTATCGAGGTTGTCAGATTTGATGGTGTGAATAGACGATTATTGTGGTATGATGGTCTTGTAAGTTCTACAGTGCCAGTTCGCTCACCGTCGATAGGTACAAAACAACACTCGAAAAGTACCAGTAGTCATCAATACTGTTTTCCTTCCATTTCGTTTAATCTAAACGAACTCCCATCAAAATTAAAATCATCCCAGAGAGTCATCTACTAAAACAACGCTAAAATCACCTGATAAGGTCAATAGCGTGCTAAGATTCTCGTGGTTTGAGTGTCAACTATTATTAAGGTTAATCCCCTGGAGGTTACTATTATGAAAACCTTGCTTCCTAATGTCTTACTGTTCAAATATTTCCGTAATGGTACGACTAATTCTTATGCCATGATGGGTCTAGGTTATGTACTTAGTATATTTTTAATTTTATTTACTTTCTTTTGTGTGGCGGCTTCCCAATCTCCGCGTACTTCTGTTAAGTCTGTTAAGTCTATTCAATTTGTTAAATCTATTTAGACTTACCCTATAATAAAAAACTGTGTTGATTTCAATTAGAAAAAAGATCCATGAATATTCGCATTGGTAATGGTTATGATATTCATAAATTAGTCCCCGGACGGGCATTAATTTTAGGTGGGATTAAAATTGATCATGAATTCGGACTATTAGGACATAGTGATGCGGATGTCTTAACCCATGCCATTATGGATGCGATGTTAGGGGCGTTAAGTTTAGGAGATATTGGGCATTATTTCCCCCCAACCGATGAAAAATGGGCGGGGGCGGATAGTTTAGTCCTGTTAAAACAGGTGAATCAACTAATATTAGATCGAGGTTGGAAAATCGGAAATATTGATTCTGTAATTGTCGCAGAACGTCCGAAATTAAAACCCCATATTAGCGCAATCTGCGATCGCCTTGCCACCACCTTAAACCTAAATTCCGATCAAATTGGTGTCAAAGCCACCACCAATGAAAAATTAGGCCCGGTGGGTCGAGAAGAAGGAATTGCGGCTTATGCAGTAGCCTTATTAGAAAAAGTGAATTAAAATTCCTGGGAATAGTTATATCGTGGGAATTTCAATGACAAACAAAGAAATACTAATTCGTAAAAAAACCCGGTTTCTTTGGTTGGGTGCGTAAGTCCTGTTAAAGTTTAAAGTCAGCCAGAAAACTGAAATTCTCGGAATTTTCTAACCCCTCTGTAGAGACTAGCCATGCTTAGTCTCTACCGGGGAAAATTGACCCCCTAAAAATTAGATTTATGTTGGATTAAACTCATAAATTCCTGGCGAGTTTTAGGATCTTCTGAGAATGCACCGCGCATCGCACTTGTCACTGTCCAAGATCCAGGTTTTTGTACACCACGCATCACCATACACATATGAGTTGCTTCAATTACAACGGCAACTCCTTGGGGTTTTAATAGTCCTTGAAGTGCATCAGCAATTTGTGCTGTCAACCGTTCTTGAACTTGTAAACGTCGTCCATACATTTCGCAAATTCTGGCAATTTTAGACAAACCAATTACTTTGCCATTAGGAATGTAAGCAACATGGGCACGACCGATAATTGGCAAGATATGATGTTCGCAAGAACTGAAAATGTCAATATCCCGAACTAATACCATTTCGTCAGTATTTTCGGTGAATACTGCCCCATTTAGAAGTTCATCTAAAGATTGATTATAGCCTTGAGTTAAGAACTTCAACGCTTTCACAACTCGCTTAGGCGTATCCAGTAATCCTTCCCGATCGGGGTTTTCTCCTAAACCTAGTAATAACGTTCTTACAGCTTGGATCATTTCAGCTTCAGAAACTACTGGTTCTCCTTGAGTTTTGACAGAAATGCTAGAGTCTATCAGTGGAAATTTAAGTTCTGAAGTCATGGTTGTTTCCGTGAAAGTAGTTCGGGTGTGTTTGTTTTTTGGAGATTACTTTTTAAGCAACACATTCAGCAATTTGTTGCTGTAATTTTGCCAAATCTAAGTTACGACCGATGAAGACTATCTGATTACTGGGGGATTTACCCCAATCGTCACCATCTAAGCTAAATCGTTTTCCACTGAGTTGAAATAAATGTCGTAAATCGCTTTCGGCAAACCAGAGAATGCCTTTAGCTCGAAATACATCGTTAGGCAACTTCTCCGTTAAAAACTCTTGGAATTTATTAATGGAAAAAGGGCGATCGCTTTGGAAAGAAAACGAAATAAATCCATCATTTTCTAAGTGTTTGGAGTGATGATGTTCATGCTTGTGATCATGTTCGTGATCATGTTCGTGATCATGTTCGTGGTCATGTTTGTGGTCATGTTTATCCTCATTCAACCTGTTAATGTAAAGATCTATTTCTGCTAATCCTAACCCCAAAATTAACGGCAAAGGAACTTCACCATGTTGAGAGTGCAGAATCCTCGCCCCATCTTTGACTGTGCGAATATAATCTTCTAATTCTTTGACTTTTTCTGGGGTGGCCAAATCAGTTTTGTTGAGCAGAATAATATCGCCAAATACTATTTGTTTAAAAGCGGCTTCACTGTCGAAATGTTCGGGAGTAAAGGTTTCAGCATCAATAACTGTGAGAACAGAATCTAAGTTAGTCAAATCCCGCAACTCCGTACCGACAAATGTTAAAATAATCGGTAGCGGATCGGCAACTCCAGTGGTTTCAATCACCATATAATCAATGCGGTCTTCTCGCTCTAAGACTCTGTAAACTGCATCAAGCAATCCATCATTAATTGTGCAGCAAATACAGCCGTTACTCAATTCTACCATGTCGTCGTCGGTAGAAATAAGTAATTGGGAATCAATGTTAATATCCCCAAACTCATTAACTAAAACTGCAATTTTTAAGTCTTGCTTATTTTTGAGAATTTGATTGAGCAAGGTAGTTTTGCCACTGCCAAGAAAGCCTGTAATTATAGTTACGGGCATTCCTCTTTTGGGAATATTTAATACAAAATCTGGGGTTTCTACATTCAGATTGGCCATGGTTCCTCATTGGTTAATTGTAGAGGTGTTGCTGTCAAAGCAATGGTCGCACCCCATAACTCAAAGACAGCTGCGATAAAGACAATCACATCTGATTGAATATGATAATCATTCTCATTATGCCCTAAAATTACCCTGAAGCGCAAGTCCTAGCCCACAAAAATTTTTACTTACAGGACTTATGGGCGATCGCCGATCAACAAATCCTCGTGGAACTAATAGCGATCGCAAATAAAATTCCATCAAATAATTTCAATTAAAAGGCTAATCCAATAATTGAAAGCCCTTTTTTGCTCCATAATGCACTGTCTTAAATTGAACGCGATCGCACTCAGGATTATATAAAGTGTAGGTTGCAACTCCGGGTTTGCGACCAACATTACCAACTCCAATAACTTGACGTGCCGTGACAGTAACAGTTTGAGGAGAGTTTTGAGAATCGAGAGTTTGCACAGTATTATTAATCGAACCCCCTTGTAATTGATACTGGAAAGTTAAACCAGATCGACCACAAAACAAGTTATTTACATCAGCGCGAATTAGGCGATCTAGCATCACAAAAGCCGGGGTTTCTGGAGTTAATTTATCCGCCGCACCAGCCGTACTACCATGAATTAACAAGCAGTCAAGTTCGTGAAAACCAAAATTCAAAGACCTCAGCCATTCTACAGATTTGCGTGAGACAGAATCCCAAAGTAACTTAACTGTATTTTGATCATATTGCTCAATTAACTCAGTCGGTTCGCTAGTAGCACCAATAGCGTGTAAAATGAAGCATTGTTCCTCCCACCATCCCGTACAAACTTGAGGTAATAATTCACCTTGACGCGGTTTTTGTAAACGCTCTACTAATTTATCGCAGTCGGGATTAATCCCAACTAAGTCACCAAGAATATACAGTTCTTCGACCCTAACTCGTTGCCGCTTAATATCATTAAGTACAGCCTCGTAAGCTTTCAGATTTCCTTCAATTCCGCTTAAAATTGCCCACATTTTGATTTGCTTTTTAGTGAAATTTTACCCATTACCTATCTTGCACAAACATGAGTAGGATCGTCGGCTCTTTCTGCAAACTCTAAACCCCTGGCTAAACGCCATGCAAAAATAGGAGGTAAACCTTTTTCGATAATCGCAGCACAGGTTTTTTGATAATCATATTCAACCTCTCTTAATGTCACATTTTGTGTATCTTCATCGTAAATAACGTAAGTAGCATTTGGTCTTCCATGTCGGGGTTCTCCAACCGAACCGACATTAACAATCTTTAAAACAGGCGCATTAAAACTCAAAACATTATCTATTTTTCCGTCAGCATCGGTTACTTTTACCTGCAATTGACCGCTATCTAAAGTGCGGACATAAGGCACATGAGTGTGACCGCAAAATAGTACATCAGCACCAGTAGATAAGACTCTTTCTAAGGCGATGAAAGCATCTAATTCGGGCAATAAATACTCATGGGCTGTATGGGGGCTACCATGAACAAAACAAAGGTTATTTTTCTTTAAACTATGGGGCAATTGTGCTAAATATTCCCGCGTTTCTGGGTAGATATTCTGGTTAGTCCATTCGTGAGCTAATTGGCCCCGTTTTTCTGCTAACACTGAGGGATAACTACATTCACAGGAGTTTAAGCCTTCGACAATATCTTCATCCCAACATCCCGCACAAGTGGGAATATCTAAGGAGCGAATTTGCTCAACAACTGCGTGAGGATGGGGGCCATAACCAACTAAATCTCCCAGACAAAATATGCTATCAGCTTTCTGTTGGTCAATATCTGTCAAAACTGCATTCAAGGCTTCATAGTTACCATGAATGCAAGACATAACTGCAATTTTCATGTTGTTTCTTCCTCTGCTGATAATGACATTGAATCTTTAACTTGTTGCTGGTAATATAAGATTACTGCTTCTGACAAACAGGAGTCTTCTAAAGTTTGCAGCAATGAGGTTTCATCTAAGTTTTCGCCGATAATTTCGATCCCGCTGAAGCGTTGGGGTTTGCCTTCTAGCCAGAGGGGTAGATTCAATTCTTCATATTTGGTTTCTGCAAGTTCGGCAACGAAATCTAAGTAAAAAGAGCGCCCATCAGCGATGTCAAAAATGCCTTTGGCTCTGTGAATTTTGCCATAGGCTCCTTCGGTCATTTCTTGATACCAAAAAACATCGAGACTTCCGGGGTCAATGACATTTCCTTGCAGGGGTAATCGCCAAATTGATAGTTGTTCCCATTGCTGATTGATTGATACTCCCTCGACAGTTTCATCGGCCCAATTTTGCCACTCGCTGTCTTTTGTATTCGGCGGTACTATGCAGACGCGGCGACTGGGAAAAGCCTCTAACAAGCTGTTGAGGGCATCAAGTTGCAGGTAATACCCCAATTCAATGTAGGCTACGCCACCATTTATTAAGTGTTTGGTGAGTAGGGATTTTTGGGCGTCACTTAGGGTTTTCACTTGGGGAAATTCAGCAGAGATGCAGGTTTGGTCTATGGGGACTGATCCTGTTCCGGGGCTGAAATATAATACTGGCAAGGATTCTGTCGCTATTTGCTGTCGAATCCAGGTGGTTTTGCCGACTCCGGCCCGGCCTGCTACGGCCATGATTACAGGTTGATTCATAGAATATAATGATAATCATTATCGTGCATAAATTACCAAAATTTTCTATACAGGACTTACGCACCCAACCAAAGAAACCGGGTTTTTTTACGAAAATACTGCGTTGTTACCCACTTATGTTCTAAAAAACCCGGTTTCTCGAGCCCCATGCGTAAGTCCTACTATAGAAGTCACCCGTTATAGCAGGGGACAGGAGGTGGATGCGATTTTAGGCATACTAAGCTTTTAAACAGAATGATTTAAGATTGCTATAGAAATTAGCTAGTTTTTGTAACATGATTCCATTCAAAAGACATTGGTTCCAAAAGACTTTATTCATCCTCTTAGCCCTGGTTATGAGTGCCTGTAGTACCGCTCAATCCCAAATTCCGTCTCGGTTGGTGGTCGCCACGCCCAGCGGCCCAGCCACCTTTAATCCGCCCTTGAGTCAATCGGCCTATACCGTCTTTGGTTATTTGTATGACCCGTTAATTCAGGACGACCCCGTAACCGGAGAATTAATGCCGAAATCGGGGTTAGCCGAATCTTGGCAGATTTCTGATGATAAACAAAAAATTATTATTACTTTAAAAGACGGATTAAAGTGGTCAGATGGAAAACCCTTAACCGTTGACGATATTATTTTTACCTATAACGATATTTATTTAAACGATAAAATTCCCAGCAGTTTTAAAGATATTTTACGAGTAGGAAAAAGTCGCAGCTTTCCCACGGTAAAAAAATTAGATAATCGTCGGGTGGAGTTTGCCGTTGCTGAACCCTTTGCACCTTTTTTACAATATGTAGCCGGATTAAGTATTTTACCCGCCCATATTTTAAAAGATTCAATTACCGAAACCGATAGTGAGGGAAACCCCAAATTTTTAACTACTTGGGGAACCGATACCAACCCCCAAGATATTGTCGGAAATGGTCAATATCGGATCAAAAGTTATACTCCTTATCAACGGGTAATTTTAGAAAGAAATCCCTATTATTGGCGAAAAGACGAACAGGGAAATCCCCAACCCTATATTGAAGAAATTGTCTGGCAAATTATTGAAAGTACCGATACTCAATTATTGGATTTTCGTTCCGGTTCCTTAGATACTTTAACCATACAAACGGAAACATTTCCCTTATTAAAACCCGAAGAAAAACGAGGGAAATATACTATTTATAATTCTGGCCCCGATATGGGAACCGTGTTCATGTCATTGAATATGAATCGGGGAAAAAATGCTCAAGGGAAACCCTTTGTTGATCCAATTAAGTCTAAATGGTTTAATAATAAAGCCTTCCGACAGGCGGTTTATTATGCCATTAATCGGGAAGTGATGAAAAATAATCTCTATTTAGGATTAGGAGAACTGCAACATTCTCCCATTCCAGTCCAAAGCCCCTTTTATTTATCCCCAGAAGAAGGATTAAAAACCTATACACACAATCCTGAAAAAGCCAGAAAAATGCTAATTGATGCGGGATTTAAGTATAATGATCAAGGACAATTACTCGATAGTGACGGTAATATTGTTCGCTTTACCCTCTTAACCAGTGCCGGGAAAAAAATTCGGGAACAAATGGCTACCCAAATTAACCAAGATCTGGGTAAAATTGGAATTGAAGTTGATTTATTATTTCTCAGCTTTAATACCTTAGTCGAACGTCTTTCTAGTTCTCGCAATTGGGATGCCTATTTAGGAGGATTCAGTGGAGGAGGAATTGAACCTCACGGGGGTTATAATATTTGGTCAGTGCAGGGAAGATTACACACATTTAATCAGGGGCCCCAACCCGGAGAAACAGGGATTACCGATTGGCAAGTTTCCGATTGGGAAAAACAAGTAGATGATTTATTTGTGAAAGCTTCCCAAGAATTTGATCCGAAAAAACGGAAAGAACTCTATGGAAAGGCGCAGAAAATTATTTCCGAAGAACTGCCCCTATTATATATGGTAAATCCCCTCGCCTTTGAAGCCATCCGAGATCGGGTTGAAGGCGTTGAATACACACCATTAGGGGGAGGATTTTGGAATTTGTATGAACTCAAAATTGCTGAATAATCTGTTTAAATTCTGATGAATCCTGAAGCATTACAACAGTTACTTGAATCCGTTGCATCCGGTGAAATTACCCCGACTGATGCCTTAGATAAAATCAAATACTTTGATTTTGAACCCGTCGGAGATTTTGCCCGCATTGACCATCATCGAAAATTAAGAACCGGATTTCCCGAAGTAATTTGGGGATTAAATAAAACCCCGGAACAAATTATTAAGATTATCGAGGTAATGCGTCAGCGAAATCCGGTGGTGATAGCAACTCGAATTGAACCCCATGTTTATCAACAATTACAAGCCCAAATCCCCGATTTAAGATATTACGAAATCGCTAAAATTTGTGCTATTCACCCGGATGAAATTCCCCGATCTAATTCTACAGGAATAATCACGATTTTAACCGCCGGAACCGCCGATTTACCCGTCGCCGAAGAAGCTGCCATCACCGCTACCTTATCTGGTTTTGAGGTAAAACGGTTATCGGATGTAGGAGTTGCCGGAATTCATCGGTTACTAAGTAATTGGCCGATGATTGCCGATGCGGATGTGTTAATTGCCGTCGCTGGAATGGAAGGAGCCTTACCGACTGTAGTTGGAGGATTAGCCGATTGTCCGGTGATTGCAGTTCCCACCAGCGTCGGTTATGGAGCCAATTTTAACGGGTTAGCCCCCTTATTAACCATGTTGAATTCCTGCGCCACCGGGGTAGGAGTGGTGAATATTGATAATGGGTTTGGGGCGGCAATTTTAGCCTGTCAAATTTTAAGATTAGGAGAACGCTTAAAACGCAAAATTGAGCCTTAACCAAGGGTTCCCTATTAAGTAGTTACACAAAATAAATTACCTAGTTGAGAGAGGGAACACCGGAACAGCCCCCCCAAACCCCCGTGTACGGGGGGCTAGGGGGGAGGGAACAGGGTGGAAGATGTGTAATTAATTTTGTTTAGGTACTTATTACCCAAAACCCAAAACCCAAAACCCAAAACCTATTACCTATTACCTATTCCCCATTCCCCATTACCTATTACCTATTACCCATTACCAATCGGTTTTTGTAAAAACAAACGTCGAGGCTGCCCTAATAATGTGCAATTCCAACCCGAATCAATCTCAATTAATCTATAACCCATTTTATAATATAAACCTCGGGCTTGATGATTATTTTCTAAGACATGAAGATAAATATTAGAAAATCCCCAATGTTGGGCTGTTTGTTCACAACTTGCGAGTAATTTTTGGGCAATTCCTAGCTTGCGATATTGGGGATGAACGGCTAAATTAGAAATATACAAATAGCGAGAGGTTAAAGATAATTGCCAAGGATAACGCGATCGCAAACCGATTTCTATGGTTCCTAAAATCGAAGGTTGAGACGACCTGACCCCTGAAACCACAGCTACTAAACACAAATATTGATCTGTATTTGCCAATAAACGATAACGGGAATCCTCATAAATTCCTAACCGTAAAATCGGATAAATCCAGCCCAAAAGTCCCTCCTGGGAATGAAAACTCTCGGCCAAAACATCCGTTAATCCCGTTAAGTCCTCAGAGGTTGCTGGCCGAATTTGTAAACTAGAAAAATCCACAGAACTCCCTTTTTGTAGCGAATTTTCCTGTTCGGGCAGGTTTTTTGAACCCATGCCATTTCCGTAACCCCAGAAAAATGTGTTAGATCTCGAAGTGGAAAACAATTGATTCACAGTTTATCAATAGTGCAATATTAATTCCGATCCCCCTTTTTTGGGTAATCGTGACAGTTTTATACTTTCTGAAAGAATACGGGAATTCCGCGCCCAGAAGTATAGGGGTACAATAAATATTGTGCATCAATACCCTGATTGTGGTTTAACCCGTATTAGATAGGGGCTCCGAGTTAACATCCAATTGGTGAATTCTACAGATCATTGCCCCCTACATCCCTTGCAGCAGGAGTCCGGTGCATGAGTTCCCAGAAAAAATCTAAGCCGACGATCTTGGTTGTCGATGACGAACCCGATAACCTAGATTTGCTGTATCGCACCTTTCATCGGGAATACCGGGTGTTGCGAGCAGATGGTGGGCCAGAGGCGCTAAAGATTTTAGCGTCCGAGACTGACGTGGCGGTGATTATTTCCGACCAAAGAATGCCGCAAATGAGCGGGACGGAATTTCTGAGTTTAACCGCGGCCCAATATCCCGATATTATTAGAATTATCCTCACCGGTTATACCGACGTCGAGGATTTAGTCGAAGCAATTAACTCCGGTAAAGTTTTTAAATACGTTACCAAACCTTGGGATGCGGAAGAACTCAAAGCCATCGTTAAACAGGCCTTAGAAACCCATGGGGTTCTCAAATCCCGTACCGAAGAATTACGACGCGCCCTCCAACAAGAATCCCTCCTCTACGCCGTTACCAATACCATTCGCTCCGCCCCCAACTATCGGGAAATGCTGCAACGGATCGTGGAAACCGTTGGCCAAATGTTTGAAGCCCGCTATTGCCTGCTGCGGCCGTTTCAAGACGGGCAAATGGTGGATGAATGGTTTATGTATCAGTCGGGACGGCTAGATGCCACAGAAACCCCCGATAGTCAAAAGCCTTCCAAGAATTTATTACAATTATTAGTCTGGGAAACCACAGACGTCGAAGTGATTCAGGATGCAGTTAGGGATGAACGGATTTTATCGGTAACAGAACGTCAACAGGCCTACGATCAAACTCAAATTCGGTCAAGTTTAGTCGTCCCCCTATTCTACAAACTGGACTTAATGGCCGTTTTAGCCCTGCATCACTGCCAAGAACCCCATATCTGGCTTGACCACGAAGTGCAGTTAGTGATTACGGTTTCTGACCAAGCGGCTCTCGCCCTTTCCCAAGCTCGGGCCTATGAACAGGTGCGGGAACTGGCGAAACGGGAGGCCCTAGTTAATACCATTACATCGGCCATTCGTTCGAGTCTCGATCCGCGCACAATTTTCGGCGCCATTACCCAACAATTGGGAGAAGCCCTACAGGTGGATGGCTGTGCCTTATCCCTCTGGACAAGGGATGATGAATATGTTCAGTGTGTGGGGTTGTATGATGTAACTCGACAGGCTTCGATGGTTAGTGATGAATGGTCATCGGAAGCGTCTACTCCCGCCCCTAAGCTCTCCCCAGAAACCCTACCTCAGTCGGCCGTTCCGATTCGAGAAAATCCAGTATTACAAAAACTTTTACGCACCCGCCAACCCGTTGTTATTGATAACTTAGATCTGCAACCGGAATGTAAGATTGCTGAATTACCCCTACGTTCTGCTTCTAAAGCCCTAATGTTAGTTCCTTTGCAGTCAGAAGGTCAGATTATTGGTAGTATTTCCCTGCGACAAAATAATCGGATTCGTAAATGGCAGGAGTCGGAAATTAATTTAGTCCAAGTAGTGGCCGTACAAGCTGCTCTGGCGGTACAACAGGCTCGTTTATATCAAAAAACTCGACAACAGGCGCAACGATTGTTAGAAGCCGACCGGGTGAAAACGGAATTTTTCCAGAATATTTCCCATGAGTTTCGTACTCCTTTAACTTTAATGATTGGGCCGTTAGAATCGGCGATTAATCAACAGCAGGATTTACCCCAGGAACAGGCAAAAATAGCTTTAAGAAATTCCCGACGACTATTGAGGTTAGTCAATCAATTATTGGATTTACAACGATTTGATGCTGGACGAATGCAGCCAAGTTTTCGTCCCTGTGATTTGATTGCTTTTTGTCATAGTACCGTTGAGTCTTTTCAACTCTATTGTCAAAAGAAAGAAATTTACCTGGAAACTAATTTAAACCATTGTCCGTTGTTGTATTTGGATTTAGAACGGTTTGATAAAATTATCTATAATTTATTGTCTAATGCCATGAAGTTTACTCCCGCCGGAGGGACAATTACTCTCAGGGTGGAACCGATGGGAAATCATTGTCGTTTGCAGGTTACGGATACTGGAATTGGGATTAAACCGGAACAAATTCCCTATTTATTTGAACGGTTTAGACAAGCGGAAGGCTCGGCTAATCGTTCCTATGAAGGTTCGGGTTTAGGGTTGGCTTTAGTTAAGGAATTAGTCGAACTGCACAAAGGCCAAATTTCCGTAGAATCCGTGTATGGGAGAGGCACAACTTTTACGGTTTGGTTACAACAGGGAACTTCCCATTTACCAGGGGAACAAATATTAGAAATTCAGGCTGAATTAAATTCAAGTCGGGCATCGGTGGAGTTTGCCGATATTGATGTGGATGTAACCGATGGAGATGATTTTGATGGGGAAGAAACCCGTCAGGAGAATATGATTTTACCTGAAAATGGTTCCCTGACTAATTTAGTTTTAGTGGTGGATGATAACCCGGATTTACGCCGTTATGTCTCCAAAATTCTGCGTCAATCGGGTTATAATGTGGTAGTAGCTTGTAACGGGGTGGAAGGGTTTGAAATTGCCCAAAAATATCACCCAGAAGTGATTATTACGGATTTAATGATGCCTTTAGTCTCAGGGTTAGATTTAATTCGGTTAATTCGGAATAACCCGCAATTGAAGGGAACCCCGATGATTTTATTAACGGCTAAAGCCGATGAAGATACCCGTTTAGAAGGGGTGGAACGGGGGGCAGATGCCTATTTATCAAAACCCTTTAATGATCGGGAATTGTTGGCAGAAGTTAGAAACTTACAGTCTTTAAAAGAGAATGAGAGGCGTATATTTGAGTTAAATAGATATTTAACAGAGTCAGTATTGAAGCGATTTTTACCCGAAACCATGGTTAAAAAAGCCGCAACCGGGGAGTTATCTTTGGATATGAGTCCCGAACCTCGGTTAATTACGATTTTATTTAGTGATATTGTCGGATTTACCCAAATGTCGAATCAGTTACAATCCCAGGGAATTGCAGTGGTGTTAAATGAGTATTTAGCAGAGATGACCCGGGTGATTTTTGCTAATGGGGGGACGGTGGATAAGTTTGTCGGGGATGCGGTGATGGCTTTATATGGCGCCCCGGAGGAGTTATCGGCCGAAAAACAGGTAAAACAGGCGGTGAATTCAGCGAGGCAAATGTTGCGATCGCTTGATAAGTTAAATCAACACTGGCGAGAACAGGGCATTGTCGGGGAAAATGGGGTTGTCCCCGTGCGTTTCCGGTGCGGAATTCATATTGGGACGGCGGTTGTCGGGATGTTCGGATCTCAAGATCGTTCCGATTATACCGCCATTGGCCCGGCGGTGAATATGGCGGCCAGGTTACAGGAGGTTGCCCATCCCAATAGTATTTTAGTCTCTACGGAAGTGGCTAACTATCTCCCTCGGGGGGAAATTATCAGCCAAGAATTCCATAAATTAAAAGGCATTGGGGACGAAGTATTAACCCTGATGGTCAGTCCCGAACTCCCCCTTAATTAACCGTAGTGAGTCCTTTAGGACTCTAATACAAGCTATCCTATTACAAAAACTGGGTTGTTGCCCGTTTTACGGTGGGGTGGATGTCAATCTGGATTTTCTGTGCTTTTCTCCGGTGGAGGAGGAGGAGCTTTTAACTCGGATTTAAGTGAAGTAGATGGTTTGGGGGTTGGGGTTGGGGACGGTTGGGGTGAGGTTTCCTCAGTCTCCTCGTCTTTAGGAGATTCAGTTTTAAGTTCTGGAGGAGGAGATTCAGCCATGAATAATCCCCTTTGTTTAACCCGACGAATTAATAAATTAGCCACTAATGCGGTAGCTCGGTTATCACTTTCTAAGTTAAATTCTGAATCATCGGTATCTATTTCTACATAACGAGATACCACTTCCATGATTTCTTTTCGCATGGCTTCCACCATTTCCGCCGATAGATCAGCCCGGTCATGGGCTAAGACCAACTTCAAGCGTTGTTTAGCTTCCTCTCGACTGGTTTGATGATTTCGAGGAAAAAGTCTTTCTATGAGTTCATTAATTTTCATGGGGGTTTGGAGGATAAATACAGAAGCAGTCAGATCAACAATTTCAAGATATACTTTTAGCGAACTTTAGATGAAAGCAAACGACGCAGTTTAGCGAAAAACCCTTCTGGACGGGGGTTAAGGTCAAGGAATGCGACTTTTTCCCCTTCAATTCGACGCACCACATTCGTAAACGCTTGCGCCGCTTGGGAAGGATTTTCTGCTAATACTAAAGGTTCTCCTTTATTGGTGGAAACAATCACATTTTCATCATCGGGAACCACCCCAATTAAAGGAATTGCTAGAATCTCTTCCACATCCTGTACCGACATCATATCGTTGGCTTCCACCATTAAAGGCTTAATCCGATTAATTAATAACCGAATTTTTTTAACCGAATTTGCCTCTAATAAACCAATCACTCGATCCGCATCTCTAACGGCTGAAACTTCGGGAGTGGTGACAATAATTGCTTCTTTTGCCGGGGCGATCGCATTTTGAAATCCCTGTTCAATTCCCGCCGGACAATCAATGATAATATAATCATATTTGCCTTCCAACATCGCTACTAATTGCTTCATTTGATCGGGGGTAACAGCCTCTTTCATCCGATTTTGAGCCGCAGGTAATAACACTAAACGGGATTCTCGTTTATCTTTCACTAAGGCTTGTTCCAGGCGACATTCCCCCGATAAAACCTCCATTGCTGTATAAACAATCCGATTTTCTAAACCCAAGAGTAAGTCTAAATTTCTCAGACCAAAATCCGCATCAATTACCACAACACTGTGGCCCCGTTTTGCCAAACTCATACCCACATTAGCGGTACAAGTAGTTTTTCCCACCCCTCCTTTTCCAGAGGTAATCACAATAACACGACTCATATTTTAAAAATTTGTATTCAGCAATAATCGATCCGGTGTTCAGAATAACCTATTTTATTGACACCTGGCGCATCACCCATCACCCATTACCCATTTATATCCAGGGTCAACACTCTAGCCTTGGCCACTTCCTTCGCCGGACTAATCCGAATCCCGGTGGTATTGATATAGGCGACTTCCGGGTAAAAATGTTCTGGGGTGATTTCTGGCCCCCGCGCCACCTGATCCGCAATCCGAATTAACTTAGGTTCCATTTGCAAAGCCATAATTAAACTATTGGGATTTCCTTTAGCCCCGGCGTGGGCATTTCCCCGCAACCGTCCCCAAATAATAATATCGCCATCGGCAATCACCGAACTACCCGGGTTCACATCCCCGACAATTACAATGGTTCCTGGGTGACGAATATCCACACCAGAGCGCACGGTCATTTTCAAATATAACGGTTCTGCTAAGGGGGCTGTAGTCGTCTCTAACACTGGTTGAGCCAAGGTTTCCCGTTCCACATCCTGATCGACGCTATAGCCCGCCATAGCTGCTGCTACTGCGGTTTGACGGCGACTGGTTTTAACCCGTTTCAGTTGCAGTTGAACTTCCGTTAGCGCCTCAGCAATATCTTGGAGTTGACGCCCATCTAATAACCGATTTTCTGCCATTAGATAAACTTCCGTATAATCTTGTTCTGCGTGTTCACCCCCGTTGAGGCGATGTTTTAACTGTTGCCAGAGTTCTGTCCAGGTATTATTAAGGTTGGCATTGGTCTCGATATCTTCACGGTTGTTTTCCGGTGGTAAAAATAACAATAATCGTCCGGCTTCGGTTTTAAACCGAACTTGTAAATTAGGATCAATCTCAGGTGAAATTACAGGAGATTCGGATTTAGTTATGATCGATTCAGAGATTGGAGTATCCAAAGACATATTAGAAGGGAATAGGGATCACGGATTTAAGAGGATTTCACGGATTTCACGGATTTTAATCTGTGTTAATCTGCGTAATCCTTTAATTATTGTAAGCGATCAGGGACAATCCCTAACCCCCCAGTAGAAACGTTACAGGCAAAGTCTCTACTGGGGAAAATGCTAAAATATATAATTTTAATTCCCAACAGAATTAAATTTCCTTAATTTTTTTTTGAAGATTAATTTTTTTCCATAATTCCTGTTTAATTCGGTTCATAATTGAAGTTTCATCTAAGGTTTCTAAAATATTTTGAACCACAGCTTTTGGCCCTTCTTCTCCCCAGGATGCACCATTGGCTAAATAGGCTTTTGTTACCTGTCCAATCGCATAACCAGAAACCCCGGCGATCGCAGCTTGGGGAATAGCAACAGATAGATAGGGAATTAATGATAATCCCCCGGTAGCTGTGGCCGTTAATCCTAATATACTTTTTAAAGAACTTAAACCAAAATTTGCGACTAATTCACTAGCAGTAATTCCTCCCATACTTAGGGCAATTTTTTGTAATAATTCTACCGCCCCCTGTTGAGTCATGGAAATTCCATAAAGTTTAGATAAGGTCAATATTAAGGCCACATCGATTACCGCCCCACTGAATAAATCAATCATCATCATTGGGTTTAAGGCGATCGCAATTGATTTAGTCATCACCCCATTCCAAATTACTCGATTAGCACTTGCTTCTCGAATTTCCATTTTTCGCCGGACTAATTTTTCATTCACATCCCCGGCATATAACATCGTATTTAAGGCGACTAATGATTTCCCTTCCCGATCCAAAATCTCTAAAATTTTTAACTTTAATTCCTCAATTTGAGGTTCTCCTCGAGTAATTTCGGCGATTAAAGTTCCATCGGGACGACGAATAGCTTTAGCGATTAAAGGAGAAGCCGCCGCCATCACAATTTCATCGGGAGACAACAATTCTTTGACTCTTTCATCTCTAATTTTTTCATAAATTGCCTGTCGATCAGCTTCGGGATATTGATCAATTTTATTAAATACTAATAACATCGGTTTTCCCGCTTCTCGTAATTGCGAAAGCGCATCATATTCAACTTGGGTAATATCTCCAGCAATAACAAATAATAATAAATCAACTTGTTGCGCTACCTGACGAGCAATTTTTTCGCGGGTTTCCCCATCTACCTCGTCAATTCCTGGGGTATCAATCAGTTCAATTTGACAAATTCTATAGGAAACCGTAGGAATATTAGATATTTGGTTATCGGTCATTTCCCAGGGCTGAATTTGAGTGGTTTGGGTAACACCATGAATTGGGCCAGAAATAAATACTTCTTGACCTAATAAAGCATTTAATACCGAAGATTTTCCCCTTCCAACCATTCCAAATACCGCAATTTGTACACAGGTACGGTCTAATTTATCCATCATTCTTTGCAAACCCCCAATATCAGGTTCTAAACCTTCTCTTTCCGTGGGAGTTAAGTCAAGATGGTCTACAATATCGCGGAGGGCGTCTTGAGCATGACGTAAATTTAATTCCGCTTGTAGGTCAGTGAAACTGAGTAGGGTTGTATTAAGTTCGTCATCCAAAGTCATAAAAACCTCGTTTTGTTAAGTACCTAAACAAAATTAATTGCATATTCTTGACCTAAATTTCCAAGCACTTTTTTCAGGATTTGCTAGTTATGTAATTAAATTGAGAGATAAATTTGAGAACCTTGGCTAGTTTTATTAACTTCAATTCTAGCTTGAAAAGCTTCTTTTAAACTAGGAATATGGGTGACAGTCAAAATACAAGCAAAATCAGAAGCGATCGCATTAATAGCCGCAATTAAACGATCGCAACCTTCAGCGTCTTGAGTTCCAAATCCCTCATCAATAATTAACATTTGTAGAGAAGTTCCCGCCCGTTGTGCTAATAGTTTTGCTAAGGCTAACCGAATGGCAAAATTAATTCTAAAGGCTTCCCCTCCAGAATAGGTTTCATAGGAGCGAGTTCCCCGCGCATCTGCGATTAGAATTTCTAAGGTTTCAATCATTTTAGGAGCATTTTTTGAGGATTTACTACCCCGTCCGCTAGTACGTTGGGTAACAAATTGAACATGGAGTTGATTTGAGGATAATCGAGATAAAATTTGATTGGTTTCTGCTTCTAATTGGGGTAAAACATTCTCAATCATTAGGGCTTGAATTCCATTTTTACCAAAGGCTTTTGCTAATTCATCGTAAACTCGATATTGACGGCGGGTGGTATCTAATTGGGTTTTAATTTCGATTTGTTGAGCGTTTAAATTATCTAATTGAGTTTGTTGTTGTTGTAAACTGCCAAATTGTCCTAAATAATGATCTAATTTTAGTCGTTGTTGTTGAATTAATTGCTCTAATTGTTTTAATGATTCTGTCGGGTCGGGAGTTTCTTTTAATTGTTCTTGTAATAGTTCAATTTGTCCTTGGATTGCTTGTAGGTTTTTTACCCGTTCTTGGGTGATGGTTTCTAACTCTTGAAGGCGTTTTTGCAGGATAGGATATTGTTGTTTGGCTTGGTTTAATTGTTCGGTTCTAGTTAACCAAATTTGAGCTTGACGCAATTCTGTACGGATGCGATTATGCTCCTCAACATTATAACCCATTTGGTTAATTTTTTGCTCTAAAATTATAATTTTTTGTTGAATTTTAGAGTTGTTTTTTTCTTCAGTTAAACTTTGGGTTAAGGATTGAATTTTGGTTTCTAATTCTGGTTTTTGAGTATTAATTTTGGTTAATTTGTCTTGAGCATCTCGAATTTGACTATATTTAATTTCCGCCCAACGCCACCGTTTTTCCTCATTCCTAGCTAACGCATGGCTTTGTTCATTATAATTGAGTTGGCTTAATTTATGCTCTAGATCCTGTAATTCTGCATATAAATCCGTTGCATAATTACCCGTATCTAAAATATTTTGAACGGCTTTTTCTTCTAAAATTAATTGTTGTAATTGCTGTTCATCTTGATCTAATCCTTCTAACTGAGCTTGAATTTTTCCTCGGTGTTCTCGCAATTCTTCATAGGGTAATAAATCCTCTTGAATTTGTCGATATTCTTCCTGTAAAATCTTAATTTCTCGATCCGCAACTACTAACTGTTCATGGATCATCCAAATTTCATTTCTGAATTCCTGTTGTTGATTTTGCTGTTTAGAAATAACTAAATTCCAGTGATGTTCGTCTAGGGGGCGATCGCAAAGAGGACAAGGGGGAAACTGCGATCGCAATAACGGTAATTCGGCGGTTTCTGTTTCCTCGGATTCCGATTTTGATAATAGTTTGATCTTCTGATCTAGTTCGACTAATTTTTCTTCATAATCCCGTTTAACCGTATTCAAACGGTCAATAAAATTATGGCGCTCCTGTCCTTTTTCTCGAACTCGTATTTGATAAACTTTTTTCTTATCCAGTTCAATAATTTTATTAACAATAGTTTGTGATTGTTGTTCTAATTGGGGGCGATGATGTTTGATAGTACGTTGCAATTTTCCGACGGAGGTTTTTAATTCGTCTAACCGTGCTTGTTGACGAGATTGAGCCCGATCTAATTCCGTTTGTAAGCGTTGACGCTGTTGTAAAATGGGAGTAACTTCTAATTGTAATTGATCAAACTGAGTCAAACGATTACGAGCGGTTTGTAACTGTTCTAATCCCGCTTCAATATCAGTTTTTTGGCTTAAAATTTGTAAGTAATCTTGTTCCTGTTGGGTTAACGCTTCTAAACGAGCTTGTAGACTTTGAATTTGCTGTTGTAAGGTGTTTAGATGTTGGCGTTGTTGTTCTTGTAATTGTTGGCGTTGTTGTTGGGAATCTTGATAGATTTTAAATTGAACCGATAGGGTTTCTTCGGTGGTTTGTAGGGTGATAAAATTATTATATCCGGTTTGAATTTCCGTTTCTTGTTTTAATACTGCTTCTAATTCTTGACGTTGCTGTTGAGTAGTAACTAATTCCTGTTGTAATCTGCGATAGTCTTGAGCAAAGGTTTGATGCTGTTGTTGTTGTCCTGTTAATAACTTTTCCCAAGATTGACGATGATGTTGTTGGGCTTGTAGTTGTTGATATTGATCTCGATCTTGGGCTTGTTTTTCCTGAAGCTGATCAATGGTATTTTGTAGTTGAATAATATCCTGTTCCAGTTGACCTTTTTGGTCGATTTGGACTTGATTACTGGTTAAGGTTTGTTCTAAAATTTCCGCTTGGGATTTATAACTTTTGGCTAAGTCTTTGGCTTTATCTGATAAGCCATCATATTGATCTAATTTTAATAAATTAGCCAGAATTTCTTTACGTTCGGCGGGACGTTTGATCATAAATTCATCGGCTTTTCCCTGACGCAAATAGGCGGAATTAGTAAAGGTATCATAATCTAGTTTTAAGTAGTCTATAATTTTCTGTTGAGTGGGGGCTATTCCCTTTTCTGTAAGGGTGCGAAACTTAATTTGATCTAAATCTTCAATTTCTTGTAAAACGGTGGTTGCTACTTGAAATTCTAAGGTTCCCGATTGACCACGGCGGCGGTTACGAATCACCCGATATAAGTTTCCCTGACTAATAAATATAAAATCGACCTGGGTTTCTAATTCTCCCATATAGATAATATCATCCTTCGATTCTGCCCGACTTTCCCCCCAAATTGCCCAAGCCATTGCTTCTAATAAAGATGACTTTCCTGACCCGTTGGAACCGCAAATACAAGCGGTATGTAATCCACTAAAATCTAGGGTCGCTTCTCGATAACTCAGGAAATTTTTTAGGGTCAGTTTTTGGGGAATCATAGGTTTTCAAAACTGGAAATAGGGAATTTTTGGGAGGTTGCTGTATTGTTCAATCTTATTTTAACGCAATTTGTGTTATTGGGACTACAACAAAAGTATATAATCAGTACCATGAACCTACAACATCTAGGATTAACGATATTCTGGCAAAACTCAAAATACAGAAATACAGTTAGAATTAGATTTTCAGGATGATTAATTTATGACATTTAGCAAAGCTCATCCCTATCTTTCACCGGAAGAATACTTAGAAGTCGAAAAGAATAGCCCGATTAAACATGAATATATCCAGGGACAAATTTATGCAATGGCTGGGGCGAGTGATGCTCACGTCACCATTACCGCTAACTTACTGGCTATGCTAAGAAATCATATTCGTGGAACTGGGTGTCGTGTTTATGTTGCAGATATGAAAGCCCGGATTGAAACTTTAAATATTTTCTACTATCCAGATATCATGGTAACTTGCGACTCCCGCGATACCAATTTTGAATACTTTAAATGCTATCCTTGCTTAATTATTGAAGTGCTTTCATCCTCGACGGAAGCCTTTGATAGAGGGGATAAATTTATCGACTATCAAGAATTAGAAACCTTACAAGAATATGTATTAATTAGTCAAAACCGCCAGCGTGTTGATTGTTTTCGAGGGAATGCAGAGGGGAGATGGGAGCTTTATAGTTATCGAGGAAATCAAGAACTAGAGTTAACCAGTGTTAATTTCTCTTGTTCTCTGACTGCTGTTTACGAAGATATTTCCCAATTCCCAATTCCCAATTCGTAATTAATTTCTAATATCTTGAGCCATTAAATAGATTGTAGTCCATTCCTGTTGAATTTGGGTGAGTTTTAAGTTTAGGGTTTCAGCAATAGTTTCTAAAGTTTCTCCGGCTTTTAATCGTTCAATAATTTGACGTTGGTTATCGTTTAAACTTTGCCAAAATTGTTCCCATTGTTCGGAATTTAATCCTAAACGATGTTCGGATAAAGAGGTTCCTAACCAACTGGTAACTAATTCTGGATTCTGTTTTAAGGTAAAGTTTTTAATTGCATGATAACTAACTTTTTCTCGGAGTCGATAGATTTGTTTAATCGGTAAATTTAACTTTTGAGCGATCGCTTCTTGAGATAATCCTTGTAAATACAGTCGCAACCATTCCGCCGCCGTTGAATCTACATTTTTAATTAAATAGTCTTCAAATTCTGCTTGTACTTTTAACCTTTGGTTTTGTTGGGTTTGAAAATATTGGTCGTCTTCGTATTGAGAAATGGCTTGATTATCTAATAAACTAATAGTGTCATCTGTCTCATCGGATAGAATTTCATCGGATAATTGTTTAATCCATTCTCCGGCGGGAACTTGGGTTAATCCGCCCCGTTGAGAACGACGTAAATAATTAACAAATCTATAAACTAATAGGGGTTGATTCCGAATTGGACGGAGACAATATTCTTCTAATGTTGTGAATAGTAAAGCATTACTTAATTGGCGATCGTTTGTACATTGAGAAATCCATTGAATTTGTTGTTGTAAATAGCGATCGCTATTCAACATTTCCTGTACTACTTCTTGTAAAACATCCACCACTTGACGCTGGCGATCGCGACTGGTTGACACCCAAAGACGAACCTTTTGGCGTAGGATCATTAAACTCCCTAATCGCTGCATTAAATTTCGATAGGCTTTTTCAGGAGGCGTATCTAAATAGCGCTGTTGTAGAATTTGATAGCGAAAGTTTAACCCTAATTTGATTCGTTCCTGTTGGTTAGTAGGGAGGGAATCTAAGCTGGTAAAATGCTCTCCCAGTAACCAATTAATGATACTTTCTCGTTTGTCTTGACTGGAGTTAGGGTAATCGTTTTCCAGTTGGAAACGCCACTGATTTGTCCAAGATTCTGCTAGGGTCATTTAAGGTTTTAAGGGGTCAAAAAATCTTCAATTGCTAAGGGTTTTACTATTTTATCCTAAATCTGGAAATCCGGTGAGCTATCTGTAAGTTCATTAGATTTTAGGGGATAGCTGTCTTGAAGTTTATTATGAATCACTTCAACTATCGGAACGGGGATCGGGTAATCCTCCTGAGAATTTGAACTCAGGGTTTTAAGTTATAGATAATGGAGATGATACGACTAAATTATCACGATGAATTACCGTATCTGCTCCGTCATAACCCAAAATTTCAGGGATTTTATCCGAATGTAAACCTTTTATTTTTTGCAATTCTCCCTGACTATAATTCACTAATCCCCTAGCAATTTCCTGTCCATCTAAATTACAAATTTGGACAGAATCCTGAAGATTAAATTCACCTTCAACTTGAGTAATTCCCGCCGCCAATAGAGATTTTCCTCCGTGAGAAATTGCTCGAATTGCCCCGGCATCTAAATATATTTTTCCCGTAGGAACTAATACATTTGCAATCCAATGTTTTCGAGCATTAACGGGTCTATTCTGGGGTTCAAATTGCGTGCCAATGAGTTCCGTCCCTTGCAGAATTTTTTCTAAATTTTGGGGGAATTTCCCCTCTGTTATCACTGTTCTCACCCCTGACCCCGTGGCAATTCTGGCGGCTTCAATTTTAGTAATCATCCCTCCGGTTCCCCAACCACTGCGAGAATCTCCCGTTTTAACTTGGAATTGTTCTAATTGTTCCATATTAGTCACTAAACTAATCGGTTGAGCATCGGGATTCTCACGGGGATCGGCCGAATATAATCGATCTACATCGGTTAATAAAAATAACCAATCCGCTTCCACTAAACTAGCAACTAAAGCCGAAAGCGTATCATTATCCCCGAATTTTAGTTCATCGACAGAAACAGTATCATTTTCATTAACAATCGGAATTACTCCTAATTTTAAAAGTTGTTGAAACGTATTATAAACATTCACATAACCATTGCGTTGTACTAAGTCTCCCCTGGTGAGTAAAACTTGAGCAATGGGTTGTTTTAAGGTACTAAATAAATCATCATAAACCCGCATCAAACGACCTTGACCGACGGCGGCTACGGCCTGTTTTAAAGCAATGGTGCGGGGACGTTCGGTTAATCCTAAGCGATCGCATCCCACTCCTACCGCACCCGAAGACACTAAAACCACTCGATAACCCTGCTTTTGTAGTCGGGTTAAAGTTTCTACTAATGTGGCTAAAGTCGATAGGGCTAAATGTCCCGTCGCCGACTGGGTTAAACTCGATGTACCAATTTTAACAACAATAGTTTGAGACATAATCAGTTATCAGTTATCAGTTATCAGTTTTTTAGAGATTGTAGGGATATTGCCGTTAACCAAAAGATTAAGATTTTTTTGGTAAATTATGCTATATCAGTATATCATTTATGCCAATATTATTAACTCTCAAACCATGGCAATTATTAAATCTCGCCTTCTTCTTTCCCTTTCCCTCTTAACCACCTTAATTTCGCTTTCCTTACCTGTTAAAGCTGACTCCACTGCCGAAATGAATCTAATTAATTGCCAATTTAATCTTTAAAAATAAGTGACTCCTATCAAACTTCAAAACGCAATTTCCCAAACAGGGCGACGCTACTACGCCTGCATAAGTTCTGTTATTGTCACCGAGGGAGGACGCTTGTACTGCTGCTCCCCCGCTTTTCCCATCTCCTGTTACCATGTATAGTATGTGTTAACAAAACTTAACGCTTTTGTTAGACACAACTCTGGGTCTCTACAGGCCAATATAGTACATGGAGGAATTATCAAACCATTACCGTATTGCCGATGAACACAGAATTACCCAACCGTCAACCCCCTAATCCTCAACAAATGCTGAGACTCCTCAAAAAAATAGCTGAGATTATTGGTAGATGGTGGTCAGAGTTTACCCTGCAAACTCGGTTAATGGCGGGGGCGACCCTGGTAGTTTCTCTATTGATGAGTAGTTTAACATTTTGGGCCGTCAACACGATTCAAGAAGATGCTCGCATCAACGATACCCGTTACGGTCGAGATTTAGGATTACTATTAGCCGCCAATGTCGCCCCCCTAATTGCTGAAGAAAAAAGGGATGAAGTCGCACGGTTTTCCCGTCAATTCTACACCAGTACATCTAGTGTCCGTTATATGTTATATGCGGATCAAGAGGGGGAAATTTATCTAGGTTTACCCTTTTCCGATTCGGCAGTACAAAATTCCTTAACCCTACGGCGGCGGATGCAGTTACCTGATAATTTTTTAGCCAGTGTGCAGTCAGGAAATTTTGCGGATTTGCCGATGGTAAGACAACATTTAACTCCAGCTGGAGAGGTGACGGATGTTTTTGTTCCCATGATGCACAATGGAAATTATTTAGGGATTTTAGCCATTGGAATTAATCCTAATCCTACCGTTGTTGTATCATCAAATTTAACCAGGGATGTAACTTTAGCGGTATTTGTTTCAATATGGGTGATGGTAATTTTAGGGGCGGTATTTAATGCTTTAACTATTACTCAACCGATTAAAGAATTAGTTCAAGGAGTTAAAAATATTGCCGTAGGAAATTTTAATCAACGGGTTGATTTACCCTTTGGAGGAGAATTAGGGGAATTAATTTCCAGTTTCAATGAAATGGCAGAACGCCTAGAAAGTTTTGAAGAACAAAATATTGAAGAACTAACCGCAGAAAAAGCCAAGTTAGAAACCTTGGTTTCAACTATTGCCGATGGAGCCGTTTTAATTGATGCTGAACTGAATTTAATTTTAGTTAATCCCACCGCAAAACGTTTATTTAGCTGGGAAGGTACAACGGTTATTGGTAATAATGTTCTCAACTTTTTACCCAATTTGGTTACAGAAGAATTATCAGAACCTTTACAAAAAATTGCCAGTGGAACTTTAGATGGCGGAGAGTTTCGTTGTTCCTTGGGAGAACCCACAAATCGGACATTACGAATTTTATTAACCACGGTTTTATTACATAAATCTCCTGGGGCTGAACCCCTGTGTCATAGCTGTATTCACGACGCGGAAAATACTTGTGAATTATCAGAACGTCCCAACGTTCAGGAATGTACTTTATATGACTATAATCCGATGTCAAATTCTCCTGGGGAAGACAATTATCGGGAAAGTTTAAAAGGGATTGCAATGACCATTCAGGATATTACTCGTGAGGTAGAGTTAAATGATGCTAAGAGTCAGTTTATTAGTAATATTTCCCATGAATTAAGAACGCCGTTATTTAATATTAAATCCTTTATTGAAACCCTCCATGATTATGGAGAAGATTTAACCGAAGAAGAACGACAGGAATTTTTAGCCACCGCCAACCATGAAACAGACCGTTTAACTCGTTTAGTTAATGATGTGTTAGATTTGTCTCGCTTAGAATCCTGTCGTATCTACAATTTTGAACCCGTTGATATGGCGCAAGTGGTAGAACAGACTTTGAGAACCTATCAATTGAATGCTAAGGATAAAGGAATTGAACTTAGTCGAGAAATAGAACCAGATTTACCTTTAGTTGTCGGAAATTATGATTTATTGTTGCAAGTTTTAACCAATTTAGTCGGAAATGCGCTGAAATTTACATCTTTGGGGGGCCGGGTAATTATCAGAGTTTATCTATTAGAAGAAGATAATCTCAAGAAAAATCAAGAAGTAGAGGAAATTGAAAAAGGAGGCTGGATTATTTCCCCTCCTCCCCCTCGCCCTGTAGATTTACATTTAGCTGGAAATCGACCTAAAAATCGTTATATTAGAACTGAAGTTTCTGATACGGGAACCGGAATTTCACTAGAAGACCAAGAGGCTATTTTTACTCGTTTCTTCCGTGTAGAAAATCGCGTTCATACCCTAGAAGGAACGGGTTTAGGGTTGTCTATTGTGAAAAATATTATTGAAAAACATCGAAGTCAAGTTCATTTAATGAGTGAGTTGGGCATCGGAACAACATTCTGGTTTGATTTGTTAGTATCCCAGGAAGAAACACAATCTACATCTTTTGGAAATGATGTTTTTATTGGAAAATCCTCGATCTCTATTTCTAAAGGATAAGATCACAAAAATCCATCATCATCACCAATTCATAATTCGTAATTCATAATTACCCTTTATATAACAGCATCACATCTTCCAACGACATTCGGGAATGCGCCCCTAAAGTTAAGGGTGAAATATGACCTCGGTTAAGATGGTCTGAAGCCGCACAAGCAATCATGGCGGCGTTATCGGTACAATATTTTAAAGGCGGAAATAATACCCGCAAATCGTGGATTTTAGCCGCCTCTTGCAGATGTTTTCTTAACCCACTATTTGCCGCCACTCCTCCCCCAATAGCAATAGTATCTAATCCAAAGTCTAAGGCACAAGCGATCGCCCTTTTTGTTAAAATTTTAGCAACGGTATCTTGAAAACTCGCCGCAATATCGGCAACAGGTAACGAGGTACTTTTTTCTTTTTCTAAGGTTTGAACTAACCTTAATACCGCCGTTTTTAACCCGCTAAAACTCGAATGATAGGGATGATAACCCCCATTAGGGAGGGAAATCTTGCCTTCGGGTAAGGCAAAGGCTTTGGGGTTGCCTTGAGTTGCTAACTGGTCAATAATTGGCCCCCCAGGATAGCCCAAATTTAACAACCGGGATACTTTATCAAAGGCTTCCCCGGCGGCATCATCCATCGTATGTCCCAAGATTTGATAGACCCCACAATCTTTAACATGAATTAAACTGGTATGACCCCCCGATACCAACAGACATAAAAACGGTGGCTGAAGACTGGTTTCGGTTAAATAGCTGGCATAAATATGACCTTCCAGGTGATGAATCCCTAAAAAGGGTTTATCATGCACCAAGGCTAAGGTTTTAGCTGTGGTAATACCCGTTATTAACGCCCCTACCAGTCCGGGTGCACAGGTGGCAGCCACCCCATCAATGGCCGACCAGTCTAAACCTGCGGTTTCTAATGCTTGGTCAAGGACAGGATTCACCATTTCTAAATGATGACGGGAGGCAACTTCGGGGACAACCCCGCCATATTGTTGATGAATGGGGATTTGAGAAGCCACAACATTACTTAAAACTTTACGATTCTTTACAATTGCGACCCCGGTTTCGTCACAACTTGTTTCAATTGCTAAAACTGTTGCCATTGACTGATAAATTTTATGAAATGATCGGAGCTAACTTTGAATAGCTTTATCATTGCAGATTTTTTGGGTACAGTGAACAACTGAACCTAATAATGACAAACGTAACAAAAGGAAACACTTCTATGCGTCGATTGTTAGCTGCTATTCTAGCCCTAGGCTTGTGGATGACCGTTGTTCCCGCAGCTTCAGCTTATAACTTAGTTCCTTGCTCTGAATCTTCCGTGTTTGAGCAACGGGCAAAAACCTCTATATCTGTTGCGGCTAACCCGGCACAGGCAAAAGCACGCTTTGAGCGCTATTCCCAAGAACTCTGCGGAAAAGAAGATGGCTTACCCCATTTAATTGTGGATGGAAGCTTATCTCATGCGGGAGATTTCTTAATTCCTGGCGTTCTGTTCCTGTATATTGCCGGATGGATTGGTTGGGTCGGTCGGTCTTATTTACAATATGCAAGAAAGAGCGAAAACCCCGCAGAAAAAGAAATTATCATCAATGTTCCTGTGGCTCTGACCTTTATGCTCGGTGGTTTCCTGTGGCCCTTAGCAGCGTTGAAAGAAATCACCACCGGTGAACTGTACGTCAAAGATGACGAAATCACCGTTTCACCTCGTTAATTACAGAATTCTTAAACAGAGATTAGGGAAGATTTCAGTTGAATTAATCACCTAAATATTCCCTAATTATCCCATAAACAAACTTTGTTTATGTTCTAATAATCTTTGTGAATTCTGGTTTCTTTTAACAGATTAATTGTTTTTCACATTTGCAAACTTAGGAGAAAAAAACTCATGCAGTATTTCTTGAAATATCTTTCAACAGCACCCGTTTTAGCTGCCGCTTTGATGGTTTTTACGGCTGGGGTTTTAATCGAATTTAATCGTTTCTTCCCCGATTTACTGTTCCATCCCCTCTCTTAATTCAACCTTGATCTAAAGAGGGAACAGGGAACAGGGAACAGGGAATTACGAATTACGAATTACGAATAAGTAATAGCAAGAGTTTACCTCCCCTGCCTCCCCTGCTCCCCTGCCCCGCTTTTAACTTGTAAATATATTCTTTATCAATGAAATCCTATCTCGCTGCGGCTATTCAAATGACCAGTACCCCTTGGCTAGAAAAAAATCTGGCAGAGGCAGAAGAATTGATTGATTTAGCAGTTCGTCAGGGGGCTGAATTAGTCAGCTTACCTGAGAATTTTCCCTTTATGGGTGAGGAAGCCGAGAAAATGGCTCAAGCTGAAACTATTGCTCAAACTACAGAAAAATTTCTTAAAACCATTACCCAAAAGTTTCAAATTACTCTATTAGCGGGAGGATTTCCAGTTCCTTCGGGTGATGGCAAAGTTTATAATACGGCGGTGTTAATTGATGCTAATGGTCAAGAATTAGCCCGTTATCAAAAAGTTCATTTGTTCGATGTTAATTTGCCCGATGGCAATACTTATCAGGAATCTAATACGGTGATGGCGGGGACGGTTTTACCTCCGGTTTATCATCATCCAGAGTTGGGCAACCTGGGACTATCAGTGTGTTACGATGTCCGATTTCCAGAACTCTATCGCCATTTATCCGAAAAAGAAGCAGAAATTCTCTTTGTTCCAGCAGCTTTTACTGCTTATACGGGTAAGGATCATTGGGAAGTTCTGCTCAAGGCTAGAGCGATTGAAAATACCTGTTATGTGGTCGCACCTGCTCAAACTGGATGTCATTATGGGCGTCGGTATACTCACGGTCATGCGATGATTCTTGACCCTTGGGGGGCAGTTTTAGCGGATGCAGGTGATAGGCCAGGAATTGCGATCGCAGAAATTAATCCCGCCCGTCTGGAACAGGTTCGGAGGCAAATGCCGAGTCTGCAACATCGGGTATTTATGTGAAATCATTTATCGGAGGCGTGTCCGAGCGCAGCGATGCCGTAGGCTATTGGCGCGTCTCTAACAGTTATAGAAGGGAACAGCCCCCCTAGCCCCCGTGCACGGGGGCTAGGGGGGGAGGGAACAGGGGGGAAATACTTAACCGTTTGGGTTCTAAGATCCGTCTGGTGTCCTAACTGCCTTGGCGGTTGCTATATCAGTTTTTCTCTCCTGGGATTCCGGGGATATAATTTAGGAAATAAACCAATGATTAATTCCAAATCCAACAGCACGATTATATAATAATAGTTCAGAGGCAATTTTTAAAGCGGAATTTTGACCGATATCGGTTTCAAAAACTGAAGAAAAAACGGTATCAATTTTATTTTTTTGGCAAAAATTCTTGAGTTTTCTTGGAGATCCAAAAATAGCAGGTTTGATCACAAAAATATCTAACCATCCTTGTTGATAACAAGAGTTTAATTGTTGTAAATTAGCAACGGATTCATCTAAGGCTAGAGAAGTGGAATAGCGATCGCATAATTCTAACATTAAATCCAATTGAGAAATAGATAAAGGTTGTTCTAAAAATTCAATTTCAATCAAGTCTTGATTGGCATTAATTAAATCACAGGTTTCTAACCAATATTCTGCTTGCTCAAAGGTTAAACCGCCATTTGCATCTAACCTAAGACGGATTTTTTGAGGACTGCTTAAAGTTTCTATTACGATCTTGACTAACTGTTTAAAAATATTAATTTCTGTTGTAATTTCATCAACACCTATTTTCCATTTTAAGGTTTGATATCCTTGCTGAAATAGGGTTTTCCAAGTATTTAAAACTATTTCTCCAGTAGGTAATAATCCGCTATATTGAAGTTTAGATAAATCAACTAATGGGTTAGAATTTAACTCAATTAATGCAGATTCAAACCCAAATTGACAAGCGGGTAAACTGTCAGAAATAGTAAAAATTGTTTCTGTTGAAATGATACTCGGAAGTTTTTGACAAAAGGCGATCGCATCTTCCAAGGTTTCCGACCCAAACCAACTTAAAGGTGCAATTTCTCCCCATCCTATATTACCCTGTTTATTGGTTAAATTTAAAATAATTCCTTCTCGAATATTCCAAATTCCGTGGGCGGTTTTGAGGGGAGTTTTAAACGGACGTTGATAGGGTTGAAACTGAAATTGATAATTCATTCCGATAAAAACTTAACTATTTTATTAATCCACTGTTGAGGATTTTCAATTAAAATATTATGACCACAATTCGGGATAATTTGCAACTGGGAAAGGGGACATAATTGGTTTATTTCTTGGTTAATTTGTTTGAATTTATGATCCAATTCTCCAACTAACAGCAATAGGGGTATTTGATTGTTGGGTAATTTTTCCCAGAGAGACGGTTGATTTCCGGTTCCTAAATACCGCAGGGATTTTGATAACTCCATGGGATTATTCTTTAAACGATGATCAAAAATTTGATCAAATTCAGGGTGATTTTTTAAGGTTTGAAATAGTGGTTGGTTATACCATTGGTCTAAAAATATTGGAAATTCCAGGGTTTGTAGTTGTTGAGATTTTTGAATATCTGAAATCAACCGTTGTAACCGCTCTGATTCAGTTTTGAGTCCTGGGTATGTGGATTCTAATATTACTTTTTGAAAATATTGGGGAAAATTTAAGGTTAAATATAATCCTAATCTTCCCCCCATAGAATATCCCATTAAATAACATTGGGCAATATTTAGATGGTTTAATAACTCTATTAATGCGATTGCTGTTTCAGACATTTGATAACAAATGTCTTCTCCTAAAACTTGAGTTTGTCCGTGTCCAGGGAGGTCAAGGGTTAAACAACAAAACTGGGAAAATAGTGGAGAAATTCGGGTATTAAAATCCTGACTATTTCCTAGAAATCCATGTAAAAATAAAATAACAGGTTGATTAATATTGCCGTTTTTGGTATAATGAAAACAATAGTTTTTTTGTTTTAAAAACGGCATAAAACTTGATGAAGTTATTAATCTAGTAGCCAATGTAAAAAGGGAACAGAAGCGGCACAAAATGCCATAAATCCAAATAACCCGAATAACATTCCAAACAATAAAAATTCTTCTCCTTTTTGTTTAGCTAGTTTAACAATAAAATAACTGTAACCATAACAGGCGATGAAGAAAATAACGATAAATGCGGTAAAATAGTATTGCATTGTGTTTTATGGTGCTACGCACTAGGAAATAGGGAATAGGAATAGGAAATATTTGTGCAGCTTACCCGGCTTTAAAACCAGAACCACCACCAACTTTTTCGTTTTCCATTTGGTCTAATTGTGCGCCCATTCATTTTAGCCATGGCTAATTGTTCATCGGTGACAATGGCATCCGTAAGATTAGCACCACAAAGATTCACCCCTCGCAAATTAGCCCGATTTAAACAGGCATTTCTCAAATTTGCACCCCGAAGATCTGCCCGTTCTAAATTAGCATTACTCATATAGGCTTTAACTAATTTAGCATTTCTGAAATTAACATTCGTTAATCTTGCCCGACCAAAATTAACTTCTGTTAAATCGGCCCCTTGAAAATTCGTATTACTTAAACGGGATTCATAAAAATTAGCCCCAGACCAATCAAAATTTTCCAAATTTAAACCACTTAATTTACAGTCCGCAAAATCCCGTCTACCCTTTACATAAGCAGTTTTTAATGTGTTTTCATTCCATTTTGGGGCTGAATTTACAGGGACAGAAGCAGAATTAACTTTTTTATTCGCACCAGAATCACAGATCATACTAACTGGAGCGCCTTGATTAGCACCGAAACCACTCACTAGAGCAGTTTGATCATAAATATCCTGATCTCCTCCAATCTTTCCTGATTTTTTTTGCCCTAACCGTTGTTTCCTTTCTCGAATTTGTGCACCTATTTTTTCTGAAGTCAACATCAACCCGGTATTTTCATTGAAAACAGTAGGTTCATCCGTAGGAGTTGGTAATTTGGAGTTAGAAGTTGAGTTAGACTTCTGCTGCATTACCATGCTTCCTGAAAGACCTTCATAACTAGATTCAGAATCTAATGCTCGCAGAACATCTTGCGCCGATTGATAGCGATACTGCACCGAAAATTCTAACATTCGTTGCAATATACTGCAAAAAGAATCACTCACATCCAGATGGGGTTGCCACAAAATTTCCCCGGTAATTTGATTACTTTCAAAGGAATTAGGAGACTTCCCAGTCATCAAATAAACACAGGTCATGCCCACCGCATAAATATCACTGGCATAAACCGGACGTAAAGCCATTTGTTCGGGGGGAGCAAACCCCGATGTCCCGATGGCAAAATTAGTAAAAGCCGTCTGTCCAGTGCCCATCATTGTAGCTTGGTTAACTTGATCTTTTACCGCTCCAAAATCAATTAAAACTAAATTTTGATCAATTCGCCGACGTAAAATATTAGCAGGTTTAATATCTCGATGAATCACTTCTTGACTGTGAATATAATCTAATATGGGAATAATTTCCCGCAGAAATTTTTTGGCTTGTGCCTCGTCAAAAATACCCTTTTCCTTGACCTCTTGTTTTAAAGTATAGCCATCCACATATTCTTGTACCAAATAAAATTGTTTTCCCACGATAAAATAATCAATGAGCCGAGGAATCTGGGGATGATCACCAATTTTACCCAGGGTTTTTGCTTCCCGTTGAAATAACTCCCTTGCCATTTCTAAAATTCGAGCGGATGTCGCCGTGGGTCGCAGTTGTTTGACCACACAATTCGGACGTCCGGGTAGGGACATATCTTGAGCTAGAAACGTTGCCCCAAATCCGCCTTTACCCAAAGGTTGAATCACCTGATAGCGATTTCTCAGCAGCAATTTTGAACCACAAGCCTTGCACTTGAGGGCATCATCTAAATTCTCAGGTTGAGGGCAGGCTGGATTAACACAGTAGCTCATGATGTTTGAGATTGCTTTTTACCAGTGAACGGAGAACTTGCAAAACCCACAGGACTGATAATATAATACTGGATTTGTGTTTCTACTTATTTCTTAACAACTATGCCACCCTTGAAGCATAAATACTCGTTTTCTATGAAACGTTTTATGGGAGCCAGAATCAATAATCTTGCCCTTGTAGCAATATTTGAACGTGTTGACACCAGAATTATAACACAAAATCCTCATAGTTTCAGTGATTGAGCTTCAACACCTTCAAAATCAACCAATAACAAACGCTCAACATCCGACTTGGTGCAACAATGGATTAGGAACATTGAAAGCGAATCACGATGCGTATTTCTCTAAATTGGTTACAAGAACTGGTAGATATCCAGAACACCCCCCAAGAGTTGTCTGAAATCCTCACAATGGCGGGGTTCGAGGTGGAAGATATTGAAGATTTACGTTCCTGGGCCGATGGGGTTGTCCTGGGGAAAATTATTCAAGCCGAACAACACCCCAATGCTGATAAATTAAGGGTTTGTCAAGTTGATATTGGTGCTTCTGACCCTCTGAATATTGTTTGTGGGGCGTCCAATGCGGCATCGGGAATGGTGGTGGCTGTGGCAGTTTTGGGAACTCATCTTCCTAAAATTAATTTAACACTAAAAAAGACAAAATTACGGGGAGTTCCCTCCGAGGGGATGATTTGTTCTTTAGCTGAATTAGGATTAGAAAAAGACTCGGCGGGAATCCACAGTTTTAACCTGGAAAATCCGGCGTTAGGCAGTGATATTAGACCCTTATTAGGGTTAGATGATGTTATTTTAGATGTGACGGCAACTGCTAACCGCGCCGATGGCTTAAGTATGGTGGGAATTGCCCGTGAAATTGCCGCATTAACCGGGGCAAATTTAAGAATTCCTCAACCTCCAGAGTTATTAATTGAACAGCCAGATCAGTCTGAATCTTTAGCGATTGAAATTGCCGATAAAACCGCTTGTACGATCTATATTGGTACTATTATTCAAGGGGTGAAAATTGCCCCTTCTCCTGAGTGGTTACAACGCCGTTTACAAGCCGCAGGAGTGCGTCCGATTAATAATGTGGTAGACATCACTAATTACATTTTATTAGAATGGGGACAACCGCTTCATGCCTTTGATTTAGATCGGATAAAACAGTTAACTTCCTCTCAAGATTTAACCGTGGGCGTGCGCTTTGCTAAATCCGATGAATCCCTTAAAACTTTAGATGGTCAAACTCGGAAATTACAGGAGCAAAATCTGTTAATTACCGCCAATAATTATCCGGTGGCTTTAGCGGGAGTTATGGGAGGTGAAGAAACAGAAGTTTTTGCACAAACTCAAAATCTATTGTTAGAAGCAGCTATTTTTTCACCCATCGCTATTCGTCGTTCTGCCCGGGCGCAAGGACTACGCAGCGAGGCTTCTACCCGTTATGAACGCGGGGTGAATCAGGCGGAATTAGAATTGGCTTGTCGGCGGGCTATTTTATTGTTAAAACAGTTGGCTTCTGGGGTTCCTGTTTGTCAAGAAAGCGATCGCAGTCCCCTAGAAATTCAGACTCCTGAAATTACATTAAGGTTAGATCGAATTAATGCTATTTTAGGACAACTGAAACGAGCCGAATCCCCCTATTTATTACCTGAAGAAGTAGAAAAAACCCTGACGGCTTTAGGATGTAAATGTAGGGGCGGGTTCATCCAAATTCCGGCAATTAGCAAAGATATAACAGAACCCGACCGTACGGATTCTCACGGTAATTCTATTGTTTGGCAAGTTACTGTTCCCCCCTATCGTTATCGAGATTTAGAACGAGAAATTGACTTAATCGAAGAAGTTGCCCGTCTCTACGGATATGATCAATTCCGTGATACATTGCCCAGTCAAGGAGTATCCGGTTATCTTCCCTTAGAACAGGTCGCAACTCGACAAATTCGGGCGGCTTTTCGCGGGGAAGGATTAACGGAATTAATGCACTATTCCCTAGTAAAAACAGAGGGGGATAATCAAGTTGTTTTAGATAACCCTTTGTTTGTGGAATATTCGGCATTACGCACCGAAATGTTAACCGGATTAATTGATGCCTTTGTTTATAATTTAGAAAATGGAAATGGGCCGTTAAATGGCTTTGAAATCGGCAGAATTTTCTGGAAAGAAGGAGACGAATACAAAGAACAAAATGCCATTGCTGGTATTATGGGAGGCGATCGCAGTTTTGGCCGTTGGGTTAGAAGTGGTCAAGAACAACCCCTAACTTGGTTTGAAGCCAAAGGCATTTTAGAAGCAGTATTTCAACGCTTGAATTTAACCGTTGAATATAAACCGGAATCTACTATAGAATTGTTACACCCCGGACGCACAGCTTCCTTATGGTTACAGGGGAAACGGTTAGGAATTTTCGGACAATTGCATCCGCAACTCTGTCAAAAACAGGATTTACCGAATCAAGTTTATGCCTTTGAATTCGAGTTATCGGTATTATTAGAAGGGATGAATCGCCCCTCTAATTTAGTTCGTAAATTCAAACCTTTTTCTACTTTCCCCGCTTCCGATCGAGATATTGCCTTTTTCGTCCCCGTGGAAGTCCCTGTATCAGATATTCAACGCTGTATTACCAAAGCCGCTGGGAATCTATTAGAATCGGTGGAAGTTTTCGACGAATATCGGGGGAAAAATGTACCTGAAGGTCAGCGTAGTTTGGCTTTTCGTTTAGTTTATCGGGTTAGCGATCGCACTTTAACCGATACCGATATTGACCCCTTTCAACAAAAAGTCCGAGATGCTTTAGTACAACAATTTAACGTCAGTCTCAGAAGTTAGATCCCAGTCAAAAATCAACAATCAATCAGTAACAATTATGCCAAAATATGTCATGTTCGGAAGCTATTGTGAGAACGTTCTGGAGAAACGAGAACCCTATCGGGCGGAACATTTAGAACGATTAAAACAACAAAAAGAATCGGGTGTTTTATTAACTATTGGCCCGACTCAGGATGTTACTAAAATATTTGGGATTTATGACGCGGAGGATGAAGCAACCGTGCGTCAGTTAATTGAGTCTGACCCCTATTGGCAAAATGGGATTTGGACAGAATATGATGTTAAGGCCTGGATTCAGGTCTATTAACTAGGACTTACGCAAATTTTGGGATTTAACCCTATATGTAGGGGTAATTTATGAATTACCCCTAACCGCCTAACAAATACATTAATTTAATATTAATATTAGTGTTTTCTCCAGCCAGCACAACCGCAGCATCATTGAATTTTGGGGGCCCAGTGAGAATGGTGGGATTTTTAGAAAAACCAAATCCTTCGGTGGGAATTCCTAAAGCATTTCGGTTAGCCATTTTATCATTATTTGCATCATGAAGAACCGCAATCGCATAACTACCTGGTTGCAAATTATCAAAACTCATGACAACAGGAACTTCTGTAATACTGACACAACCGCTTTTTATCGCATTGTCTCCATTACTGGGGAAGCCTTTATTACTCGCAAATAAACTCGCACAAATTTGTCCATTTTTATTTTTTAACCCATCAATAGTCAGGGTTATTTTGCTTTTGGTTTGAGCTTGAACATTAACAGCAACCGAAAAAATACTGACAAAAAGGAAAGAAGTCAGAAACATTAAGGGTTTTGTAGATTGAATCATTGGGGGATTTTGGGAAATAGGTTAAACTGGGATTAGTCTGTTTAAATTATCCCATAATTCAATAGTTTTGTAAAGTTATTTTGTTTGGCGATCGCCTCCAAATCATACTCAATTTAGCAATTCAATCTGATCTACATCCAGATTAAAATTATTCTGACCGATATTAAATAAAGTAGCAAGACGATCACCTTTTTCTGTATAAGTTAATTCTATTTTTAGATAACTTTCCGGTTTATAGGGCAAACAATCGGCCCATTCAATGGCAATAATTCCGGGTTCGACTTCAATTCCTTCCCAATATTGTTCTAAATTCAAGTGTTCAATTTCTGATGCTTCTAATCTATATAAGTCTAAATGATAGAGAGGAATCCTGCCATTTAGATATTCATTAATTAAAGTAAATGTCGGACTTTCAATGGATTCAGGAATATCTAAACCTGCGGCTAAACCTTGAACAAAAGTTGTTTTTCCGGCTCCTAAATTCCCTTCTAATAATATAATACTATTGGCTGGGAGCGATCGCCCAAATTGTTTCCCTAATTTATTGGTTGCTTGGGCGTTGGGTAAATGGAATTGAGTCATAATTTTATCTGAATAGTTTAGAAAGGATTAAGCCCTGAAGGGCTTACTACGTTGTAGTGAGTCCTTTAGGACTCTCTAACCTACGGGTTATTTTTGCCAAACCATCTTAATAATACCTGGGCTAACCGATAGGGATCATGGCGTAAATATCCGGTGTCGGGATCAACATCCATAATATTACTCATCACAATCCTTCGACCCAATTGTTTAACCATATCTCGATCTAAAATAACTGGATGAGAGTCTTCTTGAGCATATCGAATTAAAGCATTAGCTGGGGGAACTGTTCCTTGAGTTAACACCGCATCAAATAATTGATAACCGCAGGCTTTATCAATAGCTTTAATATGATCAGAAACCGTATAACCATTGGTTTCCCCCGGTTGGGTCATAATATTACAAATATAAATCCGGGGAACATTTCGAGAAGCAATAGCCGCGGCAATTTCTGGAACTAATAAATTAGGAATTACACTTGTATATAAACTACCAGGGCCAATAATAATCAAATCTGCCTCTAAAATCGCTTGTACTGCTTTCGGTAGGGCGGGAGGGTTGGGGGGAATACAACCAATCGTCAAAATTTTTCCCTTAGCTTCAGTAATACTAGATTCCCCATGAATTCGGCGACCATCGGCTAATTTTGCCCATAAATTAACATCTGTTAATGTGGCGGGTAGGACTTGACCTCTAATAGCTAATACCTTAGAACTAGCGGCGATCGCCTGTTCCAAATCTCCTTCAATTTCACTCATTGCGGTTAAGAATAAATTTCCGAAACTATGTCCGGTTAATCCATCTCCGGCGGTAAATCTATATTGAAATAACTCCGTTAATAATCTTTCTTCATCGGCTAAGGCGGCGATACAATTCCTAATATCTCCAGGTGGTAAAACTCCCATTTCTCGCCTTAACCGTCCTGAAGATCCGCCATCATCTGCCACAGTAACAATGGCGGTAATATTAGCGCTATATTCTTTCAATCCCCGTAATAAAGTTGATAACCCAGTACCGCCCCCAAGCCCAACAATTTTCGGCCCCCGCAATAAACGGCGATGACTCAACAAACGATCAACTAATTGTTCATCTCCTGCCGGATAAAAGGCTTCACTAATTGAATTTAAACTGCGGGTTTGACTCCAAAGAACTAACACAACCCCCAAGGCAATCATCAATGGCCCTGAGATATAATTTGGCACAACGGTGGTAATCCATCCTAATAAATTTTTCAGCAGTTGTAGGATGTAATAAATCGGAGTCATTCCCGTCGAGATCGCCAACCCTAAACTAGCCACTAACACTCCCGTGGCACTAACCGCCATCCACCGCTTGATAAACAACCCAGGGGATAACCATTTAAACCATTGGTTAATCATCCGGGGAGAACGATAATTCGATAGGCCAAGATGGAGTCTGAGTTTCATAATTCTGCGGAAGGTGTGTTTGAACGAACCAGTTGACATAGATAGTGTTTTACTTCGATATACGGGCTTTTACAGACAATTTAGACTAGGGAGGTCGTGCTGATCGTAAAATAACGGACTAGAGGTTAATCCCATCGGGCTATCGGTGTGTTTAATTTTTCCTAACGAGGGAGATCAAAGTGATGATAACGATTAAATCGTTTGCTTAACAACTGTATTGGGTATAAGTTACAATGATAAGAAGGGTTGAGCGACATGATCAAAGACGGTAACAAGGGAAAAACTCCGAGGATTAAGGTTGAACCCGTCGATTTTAAGGATAACTTGGTTTTATCAAAGCACTCGGAATCTTTAGAACCTTTAATTGAATTAAAAGGGGTGAGTAAAGCCTTTGGTTCCCAAATGATTTTGGATCGGGTTGATTTAACGATTTATCGGGGAGAAGCATTGGGAATTATTGGCCCTTCAGGAACGGGAAAATCAACGATTTTGCGAATTATTGCCGGACTTTTGCCCCCCGATGAAGGAGAAGTTTATATATTAGGAAAAAAACGGCAAGGATGGGTCGATGATATTACTGATCCGATTGGAATTGCTATGGTATTTCAACAGGCGGCTTTATTTGATTCTTTAACGGTGACGGAAAATATTGGTTTTTTACTATATCAACATACAAAATTACCTCCTCAAAAAATCAGAGAATTAGTTAATGAAAAATTGGAGATGGTGGGATTACCAAATATTGGCGATCGCTATCCCGCCGAATTATCAGGAGGAATGCGAAAACGAGTCAGTTTTGCCCGGGCAATTATGCCAAATCCAGAAAATCCTAGGGAGACTCCAGAGGTAATTTTATATGACGAACCTACCGCCGGGTTAGATCCGATTGCATCAACGGTTATTGAAGATTTAATTAGGGATTTACAACATAGTGGAAAAGGTTGCAGTACCTATAGTATTGTCACCCATCAAGATAGTACCATTCGACGCACGGCCGATCGGATTGTTTTTCTATATCAAGGTTTAGTGCAATGGCAAGGAACAATTAAGGAAGCATTTACCACCGATAGCGCGATTGTAAAACAGTTTTTTAGTGGTAGTATTGATGGGCCGATTCAAGTTGCTAAATAATATGGGAATTACGAATTACGAATTACGAATTACGAATTACGAATTGATAACGTTTTGCTGTTCCATATAGGTAATGATCGTGATTGATTGACCAATCTGGAGGAGCCTCAACAGTTCCCATTATTGATTCTAAGACATCCCAAGCATTTTGTTGATTTTGAACAAAAGTTACCTTTTGCTCAGTTTCTTCTTCTTCGTGTTCTGTATTCCCTTCAGTATTCAGATAAGTTTGTAACCATTCTGCCAGTTGACGGACTTCAATAGTAGATAATTTTTGAATAGCCGCTTCAACTTCTATTAGTGAATTCATCCTATTTTAGCGGTTAAGTAACAATTTGATTTTAACATGATTTCTAAATCCCTCGTTCCCTCGTTTCTAGGTTCCACCTAGAAATGCTAAAACGGTGGCTCTGCCACCATTCAATAATAGAGGCGGAGCCTCAATAATAGCATTCCCAGGCTGGAGCCTGGGAACGAGGGAACGAGGGAAAATATTGCTATGACTACCCTCACCCTCAACTTCAACCCTATTATTAAGCTGACCGGGGAGTTGAGCTAGTGAACTCGGCAATCAGAGAGTTTAGAGAGAGAATAAAAAATCAGTTAGAGGATAGGCGGAAAAATATTTATACAAGAGATATATTACCAACAAAGACAAAAATACTGGTAATGCCTCTTTAAGAATTGCCTCTAGTGATATCTTTGATATTTCTTCTTGCTCTGACTGGTGAGTAGTATTAATATGTTGCTTTTCGGCAAGTTCTAAAATTTCTGAACTACTGTTTTTTTGGTCAGAGTTTTCTTCTTGATCCACTGAATCATCTAAAACATTTTCTGCTAATTCTAAAATTTCTAAACTATGGTTTTCTCGATCAGAATCCTGTTCTGGATTCACTGAATCATCTAAAGTGTTGGGATCTTTGTTAAAATCCAGGAAATTAACCTTGGGATTTTTGATAACATAATAGGAAGATACTATTGAAGCTAAAAAGAATAGCAATATGTTAACAATATCAGCTTGGGTGAATCTCAATATCATAAAAATACACTACTTTTTTTCTATTGTTAGTTCTCTCAAGGTTTTTCCTATTTTATAACCAAATCTTTGACCTCTAAAATAAGCCTCTTTCATTATAATATTAGGATCGTAAGATTCAAAATGAGGCTCCGAATCTTCTACCCTAGAATATTTATCATTACTTTTTTTGTCTACTCCCGGATAGACTTTCTCACCTGGGAGGAACCCTAAAGTTTCTTGGAACCCAGTTTCACTTCTTATTGATTCAGTTGTTTCTCTTACTATGCTAGGAGCAGCTTGGGCTTGACCAAGCGGAAGCAACCACAATAAAGCAATCCATACAATAGCTACTCCAACATAAGATAGTTTTTTGCTCATATCCCCCAGAAACCTAGAGAAAACCCAGTCATTGATCCAAAAAGAAAAAAAGCTAGCCAAGTGGCTGCCAGGGTTACAAAAGCCCCAATAAATATTTTTACAAATTTATCCATATAATTAACTGTTTATTTTTGATAACTAAGTTAACACTGAAGTTAACTAATTGTCAAGAAGTAATTTTACGGAATTATGAAGCCGTGGATAGAGACTACCTGCTAGTGAACTATGATATCCCATCGGTCAGGCTAAAGACCCTTTAATATTTCTGGATGAAGGTGAAATCGAAAGCGATCGCCCATTTCTTCCCAAAGTGCGATCACACTTCATTTTCAAAAATGCGATCGCCCCTTTCTTCCCCAAAGTGCGATTTTTATGATCAACTTCCTTTTTTGCCTAAAGTGCGATCTGGTTATGCTAGATTATAACTGCGTTTTGTATATACAATATCATGCAGTTTGAATGGGATGAAAATAAAAACGCCCAAAATCTCAAAAAACATGGCATTAGCTTTGAAGAAGCTCAAGAAATCTTTGATGGAATCGTTTTTAATGCCATTGATGAGCGTTTTGACTACGGAGAAATCCGAGAAATCAGTATTGGTGCTATACAAGGTGTCGTTATCGTCACCGTAGCGCATACTGAAAAAAATGGAATTATCCGCATCATCTCTGCAAGAAAAGCCACTCGTCAAGAAAAAAATACCTACTATGACTATCTCGCCCAAACGACTTGAGGAATTAGAAAATATTCCAGAATCTGCGATCGATACCTCTGATCTTCCTGAATTAGATGCGAATTTCTGGGAAAAAGCAAAACTCGTAACACCACTGACAAAACAAGCTATTTCTTTAAGAGTTGATAGCGATGTATTAGATTGGTTTAAAAACCAAGGAAAAGGTTATCAATCTCTAATGAATGCCGTGCTGCGCTCTTATGTTGAACATCATATAAAGAACAGTTAATAAATATGTGATCGCACTCTGATCTTCATGCTTGATGTTGAGATTTTTGGGCTGATTGTTATTATAGCAATTTAGGATTGAAGGAAATGCGATCGCCTTTATCTTCCCAAAATGCGATCGCCCCTTGTTTTACCTAATCAAATGGATTCAATATAGTTAACCCATTAACGCGCTGAAAATCCTTAGCATTACGAGTTACCAAAACACATCCCTCAACTAAAGCACAGGCTGCAATTACACCATCACCTAGTTTCAAGCGATAATCTCGACGAATTTGGGCTGCACGATCTAAAACTGATTCTGTCAATGATACGCAGTTAAGAAGCCTCAAAAATTCTCGCATCTCATTCGCTTCTTCTTCCGTCAATACCGGGTAACAAAGTAACTCTACCCAACTAATGGGACAGTAAAATGCCTCTGCATCTCCAACTTCAATTTCATCAAATATAGACTGAACTTCTGACCCATCATTGAAGTAGTAAATCAGGATGTTAGTATCGAGAAGATATTTATTAATCATCCCATTCTTCTCTAATTTGCAACTGGAATTCCAAAGCATCGACACGAGACGGTAAAAAACCGCGCCATCTCTTTAAACTTTTCCTGGGCAATCTTTCACTGCCACCCTGAGTCTGGGTTGTTACCCGATCGCGCATCAATGCTGACAATACTTCTAAAAGTTGTTGTTGCTCGTCAGGAGTGAGATTTTGAGCCTGACTCAGTACCTCGCTATAAGTAGACATTATGCT
>Ga0082207_1000018_pt1 | contig 112168 bp, 99 predicted proteins | sample LakMenEpi10Aug09_FD_71540 | JGI IMG/M metagenome (GOLD analysis project Ga0082207, IMG submission 71540) | reverse complement strand
GTACAGAAATCCAGCAAAAAGCCACGGCAATGTTAGAAAAAGTTGGGTTAGGAAATCGCTTAAATTATTATCCTGATAATCTTTCGGGAGGACAAAAACAACGAGTTGCGATCGCCCGGGCATTAGTCAGTCATCCCCCCATTGTATTAGCCGATGAACCCACCGCCGCCCTAGATAGTCATTCGGGGAGAGATGTGGTTAATTTAATGCAAACCTTAGCCAAAGAACAGGGTTGTACCATCTTAATTGTTACCCATGATAACCGGATTTTAGATGTTGCGGATCGGATTATTAAAATGGAAGATGGCGCATTAGTAACTAATTCCGAACTGACACCTAATAATCAATTAAAAATGTAGTCTTATTATCTTCAATTTAGGATATACTAGAGTTGGCAGGTTTTACTAGATGTGCCTACAAACTTTATAACAAAAAATCAATCTATTAAATTGAAGCATGAAAGTTATTTGTGTAAATCATAAAGGTGGAGTTGGTAAAACAACAACAGCTATTCATATTACAGGAGTTTTTCTGGAGACAGGAAATCGAATTGGTTGCCCAAGGAAGTTGGAAATACCGTTTTCAAGCCACCTTATGAATATATATGGAATCACTTGGGTTGCGAACATATTTGGGATTATTACAATAGAGTTATAATGGAGTAATACAATGGCAGAAATTCATCCTAAGTCCTCAACGCTACCACCTAAAAAACGCCGTGATCCAGCTTTGATGGCTCGAAGTCAAGATGAAAAACAGAAGAAACATGAAGAGTATATAGGGGAAATTGTTGAATCATCAGTTCGGGAGTCGTTACGCGAAGAAACAATGCCACCGAAACCAGTACAGTTATTGCAAGAAGGAAAACTTAAGCTTAGTAAACTTCAAGAAAAACTGCGTTCAGATGAGAAAAATCTTCTGAATATCGCATTTGCTTATGGATATGATGAAATTCAACAAAATCAACTATCACTTCAAGAACTCAGAGAAAAACTTGAATCTGTAGCTAAAGATAATGAACTTATCTCTTTTGAGATACTTGAGTCAAATCTTGATCTTGTCTTGAAGTCTCGAATAGCAGATGCGTATTTTATTTATATCAATACCGGGATAGAGTTACTCTATTATCGTTTAGTTGATCAAAAAAAATTGCCTTCTTTATTTATCAATAATTAACTGAGTGGAAAAGTATATTGCTTATAATCTCGCGTTGGGGATAGTTAATATTAGTCCTCAACGAAAACAAGAACTTGGTCGTGATTTTGCACAAATTCTAGGTTTTCACCCTGGCCCTCCTGGTAAAGATGGTGGGATAGATGGTGTACTTTATAGAGAAGATAGGGGCTTAATTTATTTCCAAAGTAAGCTCAGTCAATCTGAACTAGATGTTAATCATGCCAAGCTTTTCTATGCTGATATAATGTACCATCGTGCTGTAATCTGCATTATGCTTTCAGGTGTAGGATATAAACCAACTTTTATAGAACGTCTGTTCGGTCATCCTCATTTGGAAAATATTACCATTCATTTATTAACACTTGTTGATGTATTAGCAAAGACAGATCAATACTATACAGCAGTAGAAGATATTCCAAAATTAAAAGAAAGTGATAAAATTGATTGGAAGCAATTTAGATAAGATATACTGATTTCAAAAGTGGGAATTTTGTTTGACGAAAAACATATTTTTATTGGCATCTCGCCAAGGTTTAAGTTGTTCCAGAATATCTGATCTGATTTTATTTTTACCCTCCAGAACAGGATTTTAACACCCAACCGATGACAATTCCTAACCCGCCAAACCGAACCGCTTGCCAAAAAGGTTCTTTAAAACTGCCCCAAGTTACCAAACGACTTTCTAAATCAAATTCTATAGTTTCTAACTGCGTTTTTAATTGGTTTAATTCGTCTTTCAATTGTTGCGATTTCGTTTGACGAATTTTAGGAATAATTTCATCAATACGGTTTTTCAATTCAATTTGACGCCGTTCATCCTGTTGAATTTGCGTCAATCGTCGTTTAAGATTAATCAAAGATTGTTCAACCTCTGTTAACCCCTGTTCAATATCTTGAGTCCCATCCTGATCAGAATTATTCGTTGATGGGGGTTGAGACGATGGTTGACTTGCCATAATAATAAAAGACCGAATTCACCCCGCAATTAACACTATCATTTATGACCTACATCAATTCCACGACTCCCGACCTTTCTCACCCTAATCTCAGTCCGCGCACAGCTAGTCTCAGCGAGTATAGCACATTAGAACTCGCCCAAGCCCTGTCGGAACGGTTAGCCATTCCTGAACGAGACTGGCACCGCCTCAAGTCTGACCGCAATGCTCGCGCTGGGGAACATTTAGCAGCCGCCTTAGTCTTTCTGCTCAAGAATCAGCCCAAAGAAGTGATTCCTCGGTTAAATCAAGCGGTGGGTTGGTTAGAACGATTGATTTCCGCTCCCCCCTGTCCTACCCATGGCACAACTAAAAAAAATAAGTCATAACTATCATGAACTAACCCTAAAATTGGGAGTTGAAATCAAGCAATTTAGGACAAAATTAGAGATCAAATCTCTACCGATAGTTGCTCAACTCCCTATGGAATAAGTAGTTTTAACTGATTTTAACATATTGAAACTATTACCAATCCTGTCGTATATAAGCAGTTGCCACTTTCTTACATAACGTCAGTTCTGTTCCGGTTCGATTCCATTGCACACGATCAAAGATTTGATAGAGAATGTACAAACCCCGTCCACATTCATGTTCATCATGAGGTAAATTAGAATCGTGGGTTTCTTGTTCGCAATCTTCCTCCTGACGCAATTGACATTGACAAGGAGGTTTAAAACCACCGCCCTGATCTGATATAATCCACCAACAATAATCTTGAATCAGACAAAAACGGACGACTACTGTTTTACTTGGGTCTAGCTTATTGCCGTGCTTGGCAGCATTGACAAGAGCTTCCTGTAGTCCTAGACGAATTTCGGCTTGCAACGGGTCTGGAATGTCATACAGAAGCAAGTCCAAAACTGGACAGAGATACAATGTGGAAGCAAAGCTGATAGTGACCCAGTTTCGTTTAACCGGACGCGATGTTAAAGCAATCACACGGAAAACTCCCTGGCAACGTGGTGGATAAACCTCACACCCTACATAGTTATAAATTCTCTCTTACTTTGGAATTTAATCTGAGTGGGTGAGCGTGAGTACCCGTTCATTCATTAGATTACCAAAAGAATAGGAAAAAACACAATTGATTTTGAAAAATAGTGTATTTTTTTGTATTATTTCTGAAATACAAGCAATCTCAACCTTCGATAAATTAAGGAATTTTGCAGTAAAACAGTCAAGAAAAGACCGAGATTTGACTGTTGATTATGATGATAAAATCAACCCTCTTGATTTATCCTAATGGATAAAAGTTAGTAGCTATTGATACAAAAGACCAAATTAGCTTTCATTCTTATAATACTTTTGTTAATATTATTAATGTAACTTAACATTTTTTGATAAAACTACATGATAACCCCCCCAACAATTACCCCGGAAGTGATCCTAGGACAATATTGGCAGTGGCGAGATCAGTCCATTTACTATGTCCGTGCGGGTGAACGTCATCCCCAGCGTCCACCGTTGCTTCTGGTGCATGGGTTTGGGGCTTCTACTGACCACTGGCGGAAAAATATACAAGGGTTACAATCGGATTTTGAGGTCTGGGCAATTGATTTATTAGGGTTTGGTCGTTCGGCAAAACCCCAGGTCGAATATAGTGGACAACTGTGGCGAGATCAACTCCATGACTTCATTACGGAGGTGATTGGTCAACCCGTGATTTTAGCTGGAAATTCTTTAGGAGGGTATGCGTGTTTATGTGTTGCCGCCCAATATCCATCAACGGCAAAAGGGATCATTTTACTCAATAGTGCCGGGCCATTTACGGAGATTGATCCCCGTCCAGAACCGACTTTTTGGCAAAAGGCCATTTCTCAAACGATGCGATCGCTATTTCGCCAAGATTGGGTGAGTTTTTTGATTTTTCAATGGACAAAACGCCGTTCAATTATTCGTAAAACCCTACTGAAAGTCTATCTTGATCCCAATGCAGTTACCGATCAATTAGTCGAAGAAATTTATCTTCCCTCCTGTGATCCTGGTGCAGCGCAGGTGTTTGCCTCAGTATTCAAAAGTCCCCAAGGAGAAAAAGTTGATATATTATTAAATCAGTTAACTGCTCCTCTATTATTAATTTGGGGAGAGGGTGATCCTTGGATGAAATGTCGAGAACGAAGTGGCAAATTTCATCAATATTATCCCCAATTAAAAGAATACTTTCTAAGTGCGGGTCATTGCCCCCATGATGAAGTTCCCGAACAGGTTAATGATATTATTCATTCTTGGGTTTTGGAACGGGTTTAATCGCCTAATTATGGCTTCTCAATCCCTCTTTTTTAGGGGGATGTAGTGAATTCTTTGCCCATGAATTAAATCCTTAAGATGCGATGAATCGCAACAACGGTTTAATAATATTGATATCGGGGATGAAAGCGGGGGTTGAGTTTTTCTTGGACGGGTTCGCCTTGTTTTAAATGTTGTTCAACTATCAGGGGAACATCTTCCGGTGTAACCCGATAATACCAAATTTCATCGGGAATTACTCGCACCGTCGGGCCAATATTACACTGACCCAGACAACCACTGGCTTCCATTGTGACGCCCTCAATATTACAATTTTGGAAAGCCTCCAGAACTTTACTAGACCCTTGGAGTTGGCAAGACTGATGTTGACAAATTAACACACAATGAGGGGGTTGAGTTGGCATAGATAAACATTTAATTTCAATCAAAAACTAACAATTAACTCCATCTACAATTTAACTTAAAACAACTCCAAAAATCAAAGTTAGGGTTTACAACTTCTTTGTGTCTTTGTGTCTTTGTGGTTAAATTAGCGATTAAAGGATAGAATATTGCGCACCCTACAAAAAACTGCTCTAGCAGATGCTAAAGCAGAGATTGACTTACACTATATTTAAACCTGTTGACCTAGAGGGATGCTTCCATCTGAGCAATATCCAAAGTTGTCCTCAACACCGAATCAGGATTTAAACTGATGGAATCTATTCCTAATTCCACTAAGAAACGAGCAAATTCAGGATAGTCACTCGGTGCTTGACCACAAATTCCGATTTTACGATTATATTCTTTAACCGTGTTTCCCACATTCATCATAATTTTGGTATGGGTTTTGGGAAGATAGTCTAATACCGTTTCTTCCACCACAAAAGGAATTAAACCTTGATAGACTTTTCCTTCTTCTCCTTCCGCACAGGAAACCGTAATTTTATCTCCGGTATTTAAGACTTCCGTGGCATTAATTGATCCTACAATTGCCGGGATTCCTAACTCCCTGGCAATAATCGCCGCGTGACAAGTTCTACCCCCAGAATTAGTAATAATGGCACTGGCTTTTTTCATAATCGGAACATTAATATTTTTGGTAGTTTGTCCCAGTTCATAGACCATTTTAATCGCTTAATTGTCTGAGTTGTTGTTCTAAATTAGCATAGGTAATAAAATACCAATAGGCGTAAGCTGTAATTGCCTTGTTTGGTCTGTGGGAAATCGGTATCCCTCTTGCTAAAATAGTCTTAGTTACTTAAAGGAAAGAATAACGACCTATCGGCTTCTGAGAGATATTTTAAGAAACGTTAAGTTTTATTAGGAGGCGCGAATGAAAGTTAAGGAATGTTACAAAACCACGGAAATCTGGGAAAGCAACCAATGTCTGGACGCCATTTGTCCCATTGAGTTCATCCTAGAGTTAATCGGAACAAAATGGTCAATCTCCATCCTGCGGGAGTTATTTCAGGGACACCAACGCACCCATCAATTATTAGAATCGTTACCCGGAATTAGTACCAAAACCCTGACTGTCCGCTTGCGGGAGTTAGAAAAACATGGGTTAATCCTCCGCACAGTTTATGCTGAAATTCCTCCACGGGTAGAATATTGTCTAACCGATAAGGGAAGGGAACTTCAACCGATTTTAGTCGCCTTGAAACAGGTGGGAGAACACTGGTTAAAGGATAGTCACTGTATTTGTCCCCTAGAATTGGGGGTTTAGGGAATTACGAATTACGAATTACGAAAGCAAACTGTTCCCTATTTCCTCCTCCATCACTCATTAACGTAAAATTCTGTAACAATTATTACAAATTTAACCTTTTCTTCGGGATCACAGGTTAGGCTACAGATAGGAAGACAAATTCAACTATCTGATCTCAATAGGAGGTCTGCAAATGGTATCCTCTCCCGTCAGAATTAATCCCGCAACGACTCCAGCCTATATTTGTCCCTACGATCGCACCTGTAGCTATTTAGGACAAGCGGCGGTTGAATTGGATCTTGATGACAATGTGCTGGTGGTATTACAACAACCCCGCAAAGTTGTCACCGTCTCAATTCCAGTCAAACTTGATAACGGTAAAGTTGAGGTTTTAGCCGGACATCGTGTGCAGCATTGCGATGTACTTGGCCCCTATAAAGGAGGTTTACGCTATCATCCTTCGGTGAACTTGGGGGAACTCTCCGCTCTAGCGATGTTAATGACCTGGAAATGTGCTTTATTGGGGATTCCCTACGGGGGTGCTAAAGGTGGCATTGGCTTTGACCCCCACCAATATAGTATTAATGAGTTAGAACGGATCACCCGTCGCTACGCGAGTGAACTGATTAAAGATATTGGGCCAGAAACCGATATTCCCGCGCCCGATGTGGGAACTTCCGCTCGAGAAATGGCTTGGATTATGGATACCTATTCAATGAATATGGGAAGGGCGGTGTTGGGGGTGGTGACTGGAAAACCCCTATCTATTGGTGGGTCGAAAGGACGGGAAATGGCAACCGGACGAGGTGTAATGATTACCGTGCGCGAAGCCTTAGCCGAACAGGGCAAATCCCTCGAAGGTGCAGCGATTGTGATTCAGGGTTTTGGAAAAGTGGGGGCGGCGGCGGCGCAATTGTTTTATGAAGCCGGGGCGACGGTTTTATCGGTTTCTAATGTCCATGGTGGGATCTATTCAGAAAATGGCTTAGATATTCCTGCCCTGCAAGCCTACGCGACTCAAAACAATCATGATATCACGGGATTTCCTGATAGTGAACCGATTAGCAATGCCGAATTATTAACATTAGCTTGTGATGTGTTAATTCCGGCGGCCATGGAAGATCAAATTACCGAAGAAAATGCCGATCAAATTAAGGCTAAAATGATCGCCGAAGCAGCTAATGCCCCGATTACATTATTGGCGGATCAAATGTTAGAAGCCCGGGGAATTATGGTTTTACCCGATATTTTAGCCAATGCGGGCGGCGTGGTCGTCAGTTATTGGGAATGGGTACAAGGTCAATCCTTTGTCTTCTGGGATGAAGAACGGGTGAATCAGGAGATGGAACACCTGATGGTACAAGCCTATACTCGGGTGAGTGAACTAGCGAAACAACGGGGGGTTTCCATGCGATTAGCCGCCTATACTTTAGGCGTTGGTCGAGTGGCTCAAGCCTTAAAAGATCGGGGTTTGTATCCGTAAATTGGGACAGAAAAGAAAAAGAGGAAGTTGGTGAGAGATCCCTAACTTTCTCTGATTCATTAAATAAGAAATCCGATGTTCTCGCGCTCACCAATAATTTCCTGAATTCTATTCGGAGAGGGTTAAGCGATCGCCTATTTAAAAATGACGTTACGGTAAATTTCTGCCATCGGTAATTCTATACCAACAGAATCCAAGGTAACTGACGGTTCCAAACCCTGAAAATCACTCAGTAACCAACCTTGAGATTGTCTACTATAGTGTTCGATAAAGGGTTCATCCTGCTCAATTAACAAATATTCACAAAAGCTGGGAATTGTTCGATAAATCCGAAACTTACTTTCGCGGTCATAACTTGCAGTTGTTGGCGAAAGCACTTCAACAATTAGGAGGGGATTCAAAACTTCATCATGGCGATTGCCGTTGAGTTGCGGTTCATCATCAAAGAGCATCATATCTGGATATAAGCCACGTTTATACTCAGGAATCCACAGCCTCAAGTCGCTACTAATAGGTTCAAATAGACTCATAAATTTTACCGCCCACCTACTGAATGGGGATTAAAATAAACCATGAAAGTTAAAAACCAACGACAATCATGGCTTTAAAGTTTATCTCCATTCCCCCGGAAACTGGCAAACCCCCTCAAGGATTAATTGTGCTGATGCACGGTTGGGGCGCAAATGCTGAGGATCTCACCTCCCTGGCTCCGATGTTGCGTTTGACCGACTATCAATTTATCTTTCCCCAAGCCCCCTTTCCCCATCCTCAAGCCCCGATGGGACGGGCTTGGTACGCCTTGGAAACCCCCGAATATGAAGGATTAGCCGAAACCCAACAGCAGGTCAAGGAATGGCTAGAATCCTTAGAAGCGAGTACCGGAGTTCCCCTGTCCCGAACTATTTTAGGGGGATTTTCCCAAGGGGGTGCGATGGCCTTGGATATGGGACGTTATTTTCCTTTAGCGGGTTTAATTATTTTAAGTGGTTATTTGCATTTTTCCCCCGAACCTTTAGACCATGATTTACCCCCGGTATTAATTGTTCATGGAAAACAAGATCCGATTGTTCCCATAGAAGCCGCCGGGCAAGCCAGGACTGCTTTTGAACAGTTGGGGGCAAAAGTTCAGTACCAAGAATTTAATATGGGTCATGAAATTCGACCCGAGGTTTTAGGCTTAATAAGAAGTTTTGTAATAGATTCGATACCACAATCAACCTAATAGCCTTAGTATAGAGATGGGGTGATCCATTCATGGGAACTCCGCAAGTCATAATCAAAGCAAATGCAATTCACGGGAGGTTTAACTCATGGCAACCTTGACTCTATCCTCACCGAATATTCCTACTCTAACGGCCGATGATGTGGCGGAATTGGCTGCTCGTCTGGAAGGAGATGATTATGATAATGCCTTTGAAGGACTCAATGATTGGCATTTGTTACGCGCGATCGCATTTCAACGTCCAGAGCTAGTGGAACCCTATGTTTACTTGCTCGACCTTGAAGCCTATGATGAAGCCTAACTCTTTGATCGTTTTTAGGTTACAACTGGATTAACGAATAGAAATGATTTTGCCTTCCACCTTAAACAAGCATATTCTAATTGGAATTAGTGGGGGCATTGCAGCTTATAAAGTCTGTGAAATTGTTTCAACTTTAGCGAAAGCTGGGGCTGATGTGCGGGCGATTTTGACCGACTCAGCCCAAGAATTTATTACTCCTTTAACCTTTGCGACTCTCTCCCGTCATCGGGCCTATACGGATCAAGAATTCTGGCAACCAACTCACGGCCGTCCCTTACATATTCAGTTAGGGGAATGGGCGGATATTTTTTTGATTGCACCCCTCACCGCTAATACCTTAGCTAAATTAGCTACAGGATTATCGGATAATTTACTCACCAATACGGTTTTAGCCTCTAGTTGTCCGGTGTTACTCGCTCCAGCTATGAATCGAGAAATGTGGAAACAGGTTTCGGTACAACGCAATTGGCAACTTCTGTTAACTGATTCTCGATTTCATGGTATTACTCCCACTACCGGAATTCTCGCCTGTGATCTTCCCGCCACAAACCCAGGCAATTTCTCGACGCCAGGAGCCGGAAGAATGGCTGAACCCAAACAAATATTAGCTCATATTAATTCTTTATTAAATACCAAAGGCAAGCGAGATTTAATTGGAAAAAAAATATTAATTAGTGCGGGTGGAACCCGGGAACATCTTGATCCGGTGCGGTTTATTGGCAACCCGTCAACGGGTAAAATGGGACTGGCTTTAGTACAAGCAGCAATTCACCGAGGAGCCTCAGTCACCTTGGTTCATGGCCTCATGAGTACGGAATTACTGGGAAATTTGCCAGAAGTAGAGTTAGTCTCTGTCACCAGTAGTGAGGAAATGTATCAGGAAATGATCGCCAGATTTCCCCAAGCGGATATAACAGTAATGGCAGCGGCCGTGGGAGATGTGAAACCTGCTATTTATAGTCAGGATAAATTACCCAAAGCTCTTTTACCCAAGGAACTACCATTAGAACCCATTATTGATATTGTAGCAGAACTGGGAAAAATGAAACAACCTCACCAAAAATTAGTCGGATTTGCTGCACAAACCGGGGAAATTTTAACACCTGCTCAAGATAAATTACAGCGAAAAAATTTAGATGCTATTGTCGCAAATCCGATTGATTTAGCTAATGCTGGATTTAGTAGTGAAAACAATCAAGGGATATTATTAAGTCGTCAGGGACAGAAATTAGAAGTTGGAGTTTGTAGCAAGTTACAATTAGCCCATCAGTTATTTGATTTTATAGCAAGGAATAGCTAATAACTAATAACTAATAACTGATAGACTGTTTTTTGCGTCAGGAGATGGGAGAGATTAACACAAATTAAAATCCGTGAAATCCTCTTAAATCCGTGATCCTCTTTACTTCCGTTTTTGCGGTTTAGTTTGAACACTAATCGGGCCATTAACAATAGTTTGGCAAGCCAATCTATAGCTATCGGGTTTTTTCTTCAGAATCCGGGCTTCAGCCTCTGTGCGGGGAGGAAGATTATCAATACCTTCGACAATTTCCACAATACAAGTCCCACACTGACCATAACCCCCACAGTTCATCATTTTGCCCGTGAAAGTATATAAATCAATCTGGTTTTCTAGGGCCTTAATTCTTAAATTTGCCCCATCCGCAGCAATGATTTCCTGGTTTTCACTCACGAATCTGATATTACCCATTTTGATGTCCTATTTTCCTAAAATCTTAACCAGTAGAGTTTTGAGCAATTATCAACTAAAGAGGATAATCCGACAGAATATTGCCCGGAAGGTTACTAACAGCTCGTTGCAAGGCAGACAAAGCACGGTTATAACCAATAATGGCATTGAGGAGTCGGTTTTGAGCGCGGGTTAAGTCCGTTTCTTGGTTAATCACTTCTAACTGAGTTCCCACCCCGGCTTGAAACCGTAAACGCGCTAAACGTAAAGCTTCCGTTGCTTCCTCAACCCCCAAACTAGAGGTTTGAATATTATCAAAGTTAGCTTGGAGGTCATAGTAAGCCCGTTCCGCATCCAAACGAATTTGATTCAGTAATTGATTAAAGCGCTCATCCGCGATACCAATATCTAACTCACGCTGTCGGGCTTGAGCTTTAGCAGCACCCCCATCAAAGAAATTCCAAGATAACTGAACTTGAGCATCATAGCCATCGGCCCAGCCCCGCACAGCCCGGTAATCAGGGTTATCATTGATTCTTCCCAAAACGTTGTAAGTCGCCCCCACGGTAACATTTGGACGAGTGGCGGCTAGGGCAGCCCGGCGTAATTGTTGAGCGCGATCGCGTTCAGCTAACTGTTCTTCCAACTCCGCCCGATTTTGATAGGCTTGAACAATCGTTTCTTCCAAGGTTAAATCCCAAGCTCCCGCCAAAGCAATCGGGTCAGCCGCCAATAAATTCGTATTTTCATCAATATTCAGAAGCGCGGCCAGTTCTCGCCGACTTTGAAATTGATTGCGCTGAGAATTAGTCAGATCCTGTTGGTTATTGGCGAGGGTGACACGAGCTTGCAACACTTCAAAACGGGTTCCCACCCCAGCCCGTTCCAAAGCTTCGGCATCCTCTAAACTCTTTTGAGAGTTTCGCACAGCTGCTGCTTGAATTTCCACCGCCGCATCTGCTTCTTGCAAATTGTAATAGGAACGAGCCACATTAAATCGGATTTCTTCTAAGGCCGTTTCTAACCTTAACTCCAGAATCCGTAACTGTTCTTCTGATGCTTTAATTCTAGCCCCCCTCAATCCATTAATTCCCAGGTCGTACTGTAATTGAAAGGAATTATCAAAGGAATAGGTTCCATAGCGGGTCTGAAATTCCCTATCATTCGCCCCGGGAACGTTATTGAACCTATTCACTCGTAGGGTACGGTTGGCTGCACGAACCTGTAAGTCCTCCGCAGCAGACACATTGCGAGAAAAACCGGAACGAAAGACCAAACTCGGATATAAATTTGCTTGGGTTTCCCTGACCGCCGCCAAGCTTTGTTCAACTTGCAGTTGGGCAATACTGGCATTTTCATTATTCCGAATCCCTAAATCAATCGCTTGTTGAAGGGTGACAGGAACCGTTTCCTCAATATTCACCTGTTCCGGTAAGGTGGGGCGATACAAGGGATCACTACTCGGGAGCAGAATCCGGGGAGGATTGGTTTGTAAGGTTCCATTGGGAGTCGGAGGGGGAAAGGGAGTCGTGGGAGGGGTCAGGTCAGGAACCGTTAAAGCGGGTCTACTGACTTGAGCCAGTTGAGTGGGTTGAGATTGCTGAACTCGATTCACAGAATCGGTTAGGGTTGCAGCTTGGGTAGAGGGATTGGGTAATGCAACCTCAATCTCTTGGAGACTATTGTTTTGCGAGGATAGTCTATTGTTCCCTAGGGGATGGGGCAAGTTAAAAACTGGGTTGACCCTAGTTGTTGATGTTGGGGGAGTCTCTGCGGTTGTTGGGTTAGAAACAGCCGGGGTCATCCTCGGTGTTGCTTCAACACCAGTGGATGCCGTTGTCATGGGTGCAGGCTGTTGGGCGGTTTTTGTAGGATTTTGTTTAAAAACTGGCGCGGGTAATTTCGATGGTATCGAAGACTCAGTAACGGATTCCTTTGTCATTAATAGATTATCAATGATCCGACGGCCAGGACTAGAAGCCCTAGACTGAGATTTTGTAGGATTTTGTTTAAAGGTTGAAGTTAGGATTTCTGCGGGTAAAGACGTTTCTGCTTGCTCAGGAGCCGGATACTGAGATTTGGTTGAATTTTGTTGAAAATCCTGCGGTTGAGTTGTATTCGAGTCAGGCAATTTATCCTGAGATGCAATGGGGGAAGGAACTGCTGTTCCTGGCCCCACATTGATTAAGGTGATTGCTCCACTCACTCCCACAGCCATCAAATTACGAAGAACGGACATAAGGCTTCTTTTCTTGTCTACAAGTCCAGAAACAATTTTAGACTAAGGAAGCAATATTCCTAAGTTTTTTGATGTTAGATATCTGATGGGATCGCTCAAACCCAACCGGGTCAAGCCTTGCTCTAGCAGGCAATATGTTCTGCTTCTAAATCTAATAAACGCAGCAGATGAAGATCGCCCCGGGCCACTGCTGCTTGACGTCTACGGTCGAGTAAACGGCATAAATGATCGGCATGAACTTTTGCCAGATTCTCGTCCAGTGGCTTCTCAGATGCGACTAAATGGAGTAAGGCTCCTCCACGGGTTTCCGCCACTTGGCTTTTGTTGGAGGCAATGGCTTTGACTTCGTGCAGAGGATGAGGATGTTGTGGCTCCGTACTTCCGTAGGAAATACCCCGATATTTCAGGGGGTGCGGGGTTTGAGGCACGGGAACATGGCGAGGATAGTGAAGGTGGACGCTTTGACCCCGATATTTGCCTGTTAATTCGCTTTCTACCAGATCAACTGGCGAAAAAGAGGTTTCGTACTGATGACCACGATAGGTTAGTTTCATCTGCTGTTTCTCCTGAGCTTAGTTTTAAAGGGACTGTCTTTGAGACAAATTGTAAATGAATTTTAAATGATCTTTTTATTTCTGTATTTATTGTTACACTTTTTCAGGTTATATCCATAAACTTAACAATTATTTAAGAATGATCTCTCAATTTGCGTTGGGGGAGAGGGTTGATTCTGGTTTAGATCCATGGCTATAAAACTTTTGTTAAGAAAATTATTAAGAAATGTAAAGAGTGTTAATATTGTCTTATACTGAAGTCTTAATCTAACCATCCATGCTAAGTTCCAACTTGCCCGAAGAGTCAGAGCTTCTCAAATCGACCTTAGAACCGCTACTAGAGGATTTTGAATACTGGTTTGAGCGATCGCGCCATCTTTTAGAAACGGAGGAGATGTCCTTTTTGACTCAGCCTCAACAATCTGACCTGTTGAACCGAATTATCCAAGCCCAACAGAAGGTGATAGCGACCAAAACCATGTTTTATGCCACGGGGGGACAAGTTGGAATAGAAATGACCGTATTAATGCCTTGGCATAAACTATTGACAGAATGTTGGCAAGTGGCGACTCGCTTTCGGGTAGAACAGGCTAATCATGTCAAAAATTGAGATGGGAGGCTGAACTCCCCAAAAATTAATCAACTTTTTAAGTAGAAAGGTTCAATCTGTTGATAGAATATATCAAAATCCAGGTAAATGAGAGTTTCAATGACCCACCCCGGATCAAGCTCTAAAATAAAATACCCTTTCTATTAGAAAACGGCTTTAGATTAACCAAATAAACCCTAGCATTAAGGAGATAAAAATGTTACATTTAGTTTACGTCTTAGCTTTTACAATTTTGGCTTTTCTCGCGGTTCGGAATTTAATTCAAAGTCTTTTGACAGTGAGTATGGAATCCCATAAACTTCATGACCCTCGAAACTATGGCGGGTTAAATAATTCAGGACAGACGCGAAAAACCCTACATCCAGAACTACTCGATGAAACGGGAAATTTAATTAATGAACCTTTGTTAGTGATGCGCTCTTTGTCCGTTCAAGATGCGCGAAATCAATTAGATAATTTATATAAATCTTCTCCCGGTTATGGGGATGATATTCATGACGATGAATAAAAAACATTAATCATTAGAAATTCAATAATACTCAAGGTTGACAATTGAATTGATCATTGATTGACAATAACCGATTATTGTTAACCTAGTGTAACTCCTTGAAAACCTACATCATCAGGATGTAGAAATTAGTTTTGATAGACAATTAATCAGCCTGTTTGATGTTCCAGGGGACTCAGCCCCAGTCCCCCATACTCCAATTTTCTGATAGACTAAGCTCAAATATTGATCGTTAACTGTGATTTTCAGTTAAATTAGAAATTATGGGGAACGAATTCCCCATCGGACTGATCCCCGCCAATGAATTTGGGGGCTGGCGTCCTCGGATTTTCGGTCAACAGCTTGCGGTTATATATATGTTGTTAAATAAAAAAGATACATCGATATTGACCTTAACGTTATTGTTATCAATAGCGACGAGTCCCATCGCCTGGGCGACTTCTCGATGGAACTCTAACTCTAGCGTCAATTCTTCCGCGCTTTCAGAGTCGTCCTTGTTGTCTCCCGCACAGGTTAGGAATATTAATATTGTTCCCCCAGTAGGAGAGTTTAAACCCAAACCGGGATCAGATTCTGGGTTAGGGTTGAGTTCTCAACAACAGATTCTATTGAGCCAGATTGATTCGGGTTCACCCCAAACTAACGCGAATAATGATAGCCTAGTTGGGCAATCTTCCCAGATGCAGCCGACGACGGTTCCCGCAACGGAAGGAGAAATCCCGATTTGGTTATGGTGGTTACTCCCTGTGATCCCGTTTTTGGGTTTATGGGTTAATTTACAATTGAAAGCTCAACGTTCTAAGTCCCCAGTCAAAAAACAAGAAGACCCTATTTCTGTTCCCTTATCTACAAAACCCGATGTCACAGGGGAGCAACCTCAGAAAAATTCTACTCAACTGGATTTTAATAGTTTGACAGAACCTCTGAAAACACCATTTTCTCCTAATAGTAATTACCCGTTTATAGAACCTTTAAAAACACCATTTTCTCCAGCAGTTACTACTGTTTCTCTCCCTCGTACTATTATTCAAAAACGGCATCAGACAGAAACGTTTCAACTAGAAAATAATCTACAAACCCAAGGATCATCTATTAGTTTAATAGAATCGGAGAGGGATAATTTAGATTCTGAGATCGCCATTTCCCCGCATGAATTAATCCTATTTGAAAATCAGGTTAAAATCCCACCGGAAGGAGAATTTTTCATCCCAGCAAACTCTCCTGAGCCGGAATTTTATCCTATTAAAAATGGGGGAATTGAAGAAATTTCAGAAGTAGTATTAATCAAGGAAATTGACCCGGATGAAGCTGAAACTGTAATTGCAGAATTTTTGACAACAAAAACACAAATTGAGAATATACCAGTTTCAGAAATAGTAGAATCTGAGCTTGAAATTCAGAATAAATCTGTTATTTTGGAATCGGATATTATAGAAATAGAATCAACAGTTGCTGCGGTTGATGATCAATTAACGGAACCGGAAATACCAGTTTCAGAAATAGTAGAATCTGAGCTTGAAATTCAGAATAAATCTGTTATTTTGGAATCGGATATTATAGAAATAGAATCAACACTTGCTACGGTTGATGATCAATTAACAGTAGTAAAATCTGCCCCCCCCAATTCCCCGTCTACGGGGGGATATGAAGAAATAGAATTAGGAGTATCCCATCAAGATGTTCGCTCAGAAACAGACGTAGCGGCTACTAAATTTAATGTAGGGAGAGAGATAAAATTTGAACCCTCCCTTGCGGATGTAGACCAAGGACTTCCACCATTACCAAATGGATATGGTCAAAGTCAAATTTTCCTATTACCCCGTGACCCAAATTGGGCCTATGCGTATTGGGATATTCCCAACGATCATAAAGAACATTTGCGTCGCCAAGGGGGAAAACACCTTCTCCTGCGGGTTTATGATGTCACCTCAATTGATATTGATACCCAGCCACCCTTGTCCACCCAGGAATATGAGTGTGATGAGATGGCTAGAGAATGGCATATCCCCATTGCGATGAGTGATCGAGATTATATCGCAGAATTGGGTTATTTAACCGTAGATGGACGTTGGTTAATCTTAGTCAGATCAAATCATATTCATATCCCTCCTGTTTATCCCACAGACTGGGAAAATTACCAATTTATTAATATTCCTTGGGATGAAGACCTCAGAGGAAAAACCTTTTTCAGACTCTAACAAATTCTACAAGATTAATTTTAGATATTAAACAGGCTGTTAGTGAAAACTGACAGCCTATCTAATTTATACTAAATCTTCAATCATCACATCAAATGTTCGTGTTAATTTTTTTTGCATCTTTTATAATTGATATCAAAAATTTAAACCCATCTAAATTTAAAGGACAATTTAACATGATCTCACCACAATTATTAGAAATAGAAAAATCAATCAATAATTTATTCTTAGTTGAAAAACTATGGTTATTAGAAAATATTGCTCGAAAAATACGAGAAAGAGATTGGGAGATTAATCAAAAAGAATCTATTCAAGAAATTACCCTGGAGGATAAACTAAATCAGATGAAAGAATTTTTAGCTACTCCTTGGGAGGGAAAAGAGGAGTTTTTAGAAATTATGACCGAAGTTGATATGGAGTTGAGTTATATTTGAATATAAAAAATACCCAAGTGTCTATGCCTAAGAATCCCCCATCTCAATTATCCTCTAAATATCTTCAGGAAAAACTAACGGGTTCCATCTGGCTGCAAAATAAGAAATACCCTTATTTATTTGAACCCAATGGCACTTGCGAGATATTAAACCACCATCGTTCGGGTGATTACACCATCTCAACCGATGCCCGCTCTATTTTGCTAAATTGGACAAACCCTGCTTTCACTGAAGAATTATTTGTCCTAGCGGATGGGAGTTTTTTCTTGGGTGGGAGTGTGTTGATTCCCAGTAATAAATCACGCAATCATGACTTTCCTTGCTATCCCTTACCTCAGCCCGATCTAAATAACCATCAGTTTGAGATTGATACGGGTAAAATGCCTGATTATGGAAATATAATCCTAGATGGTCGCCAGGTAAGGTTGATTGAGAGTGGTTACTGTGGGAATGTGTTGTCTGACAAACTGCGTGAGTTTGATTCCGAAGAAGCAGCCGAAGAATATTACTATTCCACCATTTGCATTCATGACCCTTACTATACACCAGGTCATATCAATGAACCCATTTACCTAGAATTCTCCGATGACAAGTCCCACAAATTCTATGAAGTCACGGTGAGTGGATTAACGGTCACGTTCCGCTATGGGCGTATTGGTACGACGGGACAAACCGACAACAGTACCTATGGCAGTCCCAGAAAAGCCCTAAATGCTGCCTATAAGAAAATCAATGAAAAGTTGAAAAAAGGCTATGTGCTATTGCCTAAAGGGAAGCCAAGCCCATCCCAATATTCTGGAGCACCTTTACCTACCCAAATAGTAAATGATTCTCCTAACTCTAATCTCAATATTACCCAATTTGTTCGTCCCGCCTGGAAGCCGATTGTGATTGAAGGGGATAGCGATCGCCTAGCTTCCAAGTTTTCCGGTCGTCCCTGGCTGGGAATAGATGAAACCTGGCCCGGTTGCCCCTGTTGCGCCGAGCCCCTGCAACTGTTTTTGCAACTGAATTTGAGTCAATTGCCAGAACCTGTCCGTGAGGAGTTTGGTACAGGTCTATTGCAAATGTTCCACTGTATGTCTGATAAATGTGGGTTCGAGGCAGAAGAAGGAACAATTTATTATGGTAGAGTTCCATTCCTAATTAAAAACGTTAGAATTCGTGTAGTACAACCAGTGGGTATGGGCTCAACTCCACCACTACCGCAAATTGATGGAGAAGATTATGGAACTTATTTACCAGCCAAGACCATCACCGAATGGCTAGAAATTGAAGACTATCCTGACCCTGATGATCTGGTGGAGCTGGTAAGCGGCTGGGAGCGGTTGCAAGAAAATGACTTGTGGGATGCAGTGATGGAGCGTTTGGGTCTGGATGATTTGGATAACTACGATGAGCTATACCCGACGGATGAGAGCGATAAGCTGGGGGGCTACCCGCGCTGGGTTCAGGGTATGGAGTGTCCAGGCTGTCCCGTTTGTCAGGCTCCAATGCGGCAAGTGTTTCAACTAGCTTCGGAGCAAAACCTCAACTATGCGTTTGGTGATCTGGGAATTGCCCATATTCTGCAATGCAAAACCCATAAAGATCAGTTTGCGTTTGTTTGGGCTTGTGGCTAGGGAGGATAGCAGAAGGACTGACTACCAGTAGTAAGCCCTTCAGGGCTTTCTGAGTCCTCAAGGACTCACTACTTTAATGGAAATAATTATAGATTTCTTGAGCTAATTTCGGCCCAATTTCCGAGACTTCTGCTAACTGTTCTGGAGTAGCTATTCTAATATATTCCAGGGAACGAAAATGAGCTAATAATAATTTTTGTCGATGATGTCCTAACCCGGGAATATCATCTAAATGCGATCGCTTCATGCGTTGAGTCCTTTGATTTCGATGAAAACTAACCGCAAACCGGTGAGCTTCATCTCGTAATCTTCTTAATAGTTGAACCCCAGGTTGTTCGGAGTCGGTTTTTAAGGGTAAACTTTCTCCAGGTAAAAAGATTTCCTCCCGTTGTTTGGCTAAACTAACTACGCGAATTTCCTCTAATAAATTCAGTTCTTCTAAAACAGTAACTACCGCCGAAAGTTGACCCTTTCCCCCATCAATCATAATTAAATCCGGTTTATCTGTTGAAGTAGCATAGTCTCGAAAACGGCGCCCAATCACTTCTGCTAAACTGGCAAAATCATCGGAATGTCCGGCGTGAACGGTGGGGTTTTTAATCTTATAATGACGATAGTATTGTTGGGCGGGTAAACCTTGAATAAATACTACCCGGGAGGCGACTGCATCTGACCCTTGAATATGGGAAATATCATAACCTTCAATACGATGGGGAAGATCGGGTAAATCGAGAATTGCTGCTAAATTTTCTAAGGCTAAAGTATTACGATCTCTTAACTTTTGCACCCGTTCTAATTCATATTCCGCATTCCGTTCTACCATCTCAATTAAATCCGCTTTACCTTGACGTTGGGGGGTTAAAATCGTGACTTTTTTTCCCTTGCGATCGCTCAACCAATCTGTTAAAATAGATTCATCTGGTAACTGATATTGAACTAATATTTCATTGGGAATTTCCACCGGATCAACAGATTGATAATGTTCTTCTAAAACCCTCTGTAAAATTAACCCCATTTCCGTTGATTTTAACTCCGGGGGAACTTGGGCGGTAAACCCTAAGCGTCCGACTAATTTTCCGGCGCGAATTTGGAATAACTGCACACAGGATTGTTGAGAATTAGCCGCCAAAGCGATCGCATCACGGGACACACGATCATCGGGTAAAGAAACTTTTTGATCTGCATTTAAAGACTGTAACCCTTGAATTTGATCTCGAATTATCGCCGCCGTTTCAAAGTTTAAGGCTTCCGAGGCTTGTTCCATTTGTTCCGCTAAATGATCAACTAATTCCCCCGATCTTCCCTGAAAAATCATCGCCACTTTCTGCACAATTTTTCGATATTCTTCAGGAGAAATTAATAGTTGACAAACCCCCGGACAGCGACCAATATCATAATTTAAACAAGGACGATCTTTAAATAAAGGTTTAGGTCGTTGACGCAGGGGAAAAATTCGTTTAATTAAATGCAAGGTATTTCTTAATACCCTGGTATCCACATAGGGGCCATAATAACGATCTTTAATATTACCTAAAAGGCGTTTACGGGTAATAAAAATTCGCGGATAATCCTCCGACCAAGTAATACATAAATAGGGATATTTTTTATCATCCTTGAGCAGAACATTAAAATGGGGTTGATGTTGTTTAACTAAATTGGCTTCTAAAGCTAAGGCTTCTGCTTCCGTATCGGTGACAATAAATTCTATCTCGGTAACTTGTTGTACCATTAAATAAATGCGTGGGGTGTGATGATGCTGTTCTCGAAAATAGGAACGTACCCGCGATCGCAATTTTTTAGACTTACCAATATAAAGAATATTATCCTGACCATCTCGCATTAAATACACCCCCGGAACCGGAGGAATATCTCGTAACTGTTTTTCTAAACGTTCAGGATCTTTAATTAGAGGAGAAGTTGTAACAGATGGCATATAATAAATTCTTGGATTGCTTCAATATCTGATTCTATCATTAAGATTAAAAAACTTAATTCAAAAGATAATAAAAATTCCTATTATATTCAAGCCGATCAATGGCAATCTTATTTGGAGGAAGCCATAGAACAAGCCATTCGCCCCGCTAGTATATAAGTTTTAGAAAGAATTACCCAACCCCATTGATCAAGAATTAGCTAAATTATCGGGTGGTAAAGATTGGTTTGATCGGTTATAATTATAAAAACGCTAAATTTAAGGTTTAGGTGTTAATGATGATTCAAGCTCCTCCTTTAATCACAATACCGACGGATACTTGGGTAAAAGCGACCTGGGAAGAATTTTCAGCCCTAGCCGAGAATCCTCAGTATGCTGAGGGTAAGTTTTATTATGATCAAGAATACATGAGGATAGAAGTGGCTCCACTAGGTTCAGCACACGGACACGATAACACAATTCTATCAACGGTAATCTTAGTTTATGCGGCTATTAAAAATATTCGGATTAAAGGATTTACTAACACATCTTTCCGAAAAACAGGAGCCAGAGAAAGTCAGCCAGATATCGGGTTTTATATTGGGGATAACTTACCATTTCCTCCTCGCAATAATTCCCCAATTAATTTAGATGAATTTACCTCCCCCAGCTTAATTGTTGAAATAGCTGCATCATCTTTTGTAGATGATATTGGTCGAAAAAGATTACTCTATGAAAACTTAGGAATCCAAGAATATTGGGTTGTAAACGTTGAAGATAACACAATATTAGCCTTTGCGGTCGAAAACCAAGGGAGTCGATTAATCGAAGAATCCCAAGTTTTACCCGGATTAAAAATAGCCTTAGTGACTGAAGCCCTACAACGTTCCCAAAGCGAAGATGATGGAACAATTACACGCTGGTTAATGGGGACTAAAAACCAGCCGTTTGATTCAAGCAATTCCTGACTTAATGTTCTGTCTGAGTGAAGACGGAAAAGGGACAACCTTTGAGATTTTCCTATTCGTGCAACCCGGTATTTCTTAGTTTTGTCGATAACTGATTGAATTTTTATCGAAAGTGTGAAAAGGAGAGGTGCATACCGATACAATTGGGGCAAGCATTCCATCGTCAATCTCTCATGAATATTCGTACCGTTTCAACTCAACCCTTTAACGACCAAAAACCGGGAACATCCGGCCTACGCAAGTCCGTTCCTGCCTTTCAAAAACCCCATTACCTAGAAAATTTCGTTCAGGCGATTTTTGATACCCAAGAGGGGTATGAAGGCGGAACCCTAATTTTAGGTGGAGATGGTCGCTACTATAACCGCCAAGCCATTCAAATTATCTTAAAAATGGCCGCTGCTAACGGCGTTGGAAAGGTTCTCGTCGGATCTGGGGGCATTGTTTCCACTCCAGCCGCATCTTGTATAATCCGCGAAAATCGAGCCTTTGGGGGGATTATTCTCTCTGCAAGCCATAACCCCGGAGGGCCAGAAGGAGATTTTGGGATCAAGTTCAACGGCAGTAATGGTGGGCCAGCCGTCGAAAAAATCACCGAAGCGATTTATGCCCGTACCCTGGTGATTGACCGCTACAACATCATGGAGGCGGCTGATATTAATTTAGATCAACCCGGAAGTTTTAAACTGGGAACCATGGACGTTGAGGTGCTCGATTCCGTCCAACCCTACAGGTCATTGATGGAATCCTTATTTGATTTTGACCTAATTCAAAAATTATTAACTTCGGGTAAGTTTCGGATGTGTGTGGACTCCATGCACGCGGTAACTGGCCCCTATGCCTGCGCCATTTTTGAAAACCGCTTAGGGGCCACACCCGGAACCGTGGTCAATGGTATTCCCTTAGAGGATTTTGGTGGCGGTCATCCCGATCCTAATTTAGTTTATGCCCATGATTTAGTCGAAATTATGTTCGGGGAAAATGCCCCGGATTTTGGGGCGGCGTCCGATGGAGATGGCGATCGCAATATGATTTTAGGAAATAATTTTTTTGTCACCCCCAGTGATAGTTTAGCCATCATCACCGCCAATGCCCATTTAGTTCCCGGATATAAAGGCGGTTTAGCCGGGGTAGCCCGTTCCATGCCCACTTCCCAAGCGCCTGATCGTGTGGCGGCAAAATTAGGCATAAACTGTTATGAAACCCCGACCGGATGGAAGTTTTTCGGCAATTTATTAGATGCAGGAAAAGCTACATTATGCGGGGAAGAAAGTTTTGGAACCGGATCAAATCATGTTCGGGAAAAAGATGGATTATGGGCGGTATTATTCTGGTTAAATATTTTAGCCGTCCGTCAAGAATCCGTGGAAGATATTGTTCGCAGTCATTGGCAAACCTACGGACGCAATTATTATTCTCGCCATGATTATGAAGAAGTAGAAACAGAAAAAGCCAATCAATTAGTTGATCAATTACAGGCAATTTTACCAAATCTAAAAGGTAAACAATACGGTTCCTATCAAGTCGAATATAGTGATAATTTTAGCTATACCGATCCGGTGGATAATAGTATTAGTAATAATCAGGGGATTCGGATTGGATTTACCGATGGTTCTCGAATTGTCTTGCGGTTATCGGGAACCGGAACTAAAGGCGCGACCTTGCGGGTTTATTTAGAAAGTTATGAACCCGACCCCACAAAACACAATTTAGATCCCCAAGAAGCGTTAGGAGAATTAATTACTATTGCCGATGAAATTGCCCAAATCAAAACCATAACCGGACGTCAACAACCCACTGTTATTACTTAATTGTTTAACCTGTTCCCCCCTGTTCCCTCCCCCCCTAGCCCTGCGTGCACGGGGGGTTAGGGGGCTGTTCCCTGTTCCCTGCTATAACATCTTTATTTTTGTAAAAAGTTAGCGACTACTCTTTATTTTATCAGGTAGTGATCGCTCTTTCTTTACTCTTTTTCACTGGACTTTGAAACAGCCCTGCTGCATAAAAAAGGGGGACTTTGATCCCCCCTATTCCCTTGTTATAGCAGTCGCCACATCTATTAGGACATTCTTGAAAGCTAAAAGCTGCTCACAGTAAGTATTTACCTATAGCGAGATTGCCTATTCCCTATTGCCTCTTGCTATAATGGGAGTTATTATGTCTTCCCAATTTTAAGACACAGAAATAACCTGTTCAACGCTTTCATTTCCCATTCTATCTACCGCGCGAACTGCATAATTTCCTGGGTTAACACGAATAGAAGTAGTATCTTTATTCACCACTTTAACTAACTGCCAACCCGTGGAAAATTGTTGATAAATTGCCCAAGAACGGATATCATTACTATTAGAAGGCATCCAAGAAATCATCCCAGAATTAGTTTCAATTCCGCTAGGAGGTTCCGGGGGTTGATTATCCAACCAAGGCATAATCGGAACTAAAGCTGGAGTGGGATAAACCGCACTTTTGAAAATTTCATTCACTCCCTGACGATTATCTCGAAATATCTTCATACTAAAAAAGATATTTCCTAAAGATAATTGGGGGGCTGTTTGTCGGGAAATTGCGATCTGTCTTTGGATTTCAGAAATAGACCATTCATTTTCAATTCGATAGAGAGCATTTCCGACATAAATATGACGTCTTTGAGGATTATTTTGTAACCACCAATTTAACAAAACGGGGTAACTTTGTTGAGGGGGATCAATTTTCCAATAAAGTTGAGGCGCTAAATAATCCATCCACCCTTGTTCAACCCATAATTTAACATCCGCATATAGAGAAGCATATTGATCTAATCCAACAATTCCTGGAGCTTTTCCAGGGCGATAAATCCCAAAGGGACTAATGCCAAATTTAACATAAGGTTTAATCGCTTTAATCCCTTCATGAATGCGTTTAATCATCAGATTAACATTTTCTCGTCGCCAATCTGATAGCGCTAAATTTCCTCCTGCTGCACGATAAGCATTATAGGTTTGACTATCAGGAAATGGAACCCCACTTTGAGGATAGGGATAGAAATAATCATCTAAATGAACGCCATCAAGATCATAACGTTGTACCACATCCATAATTACATTATAGGTTTGATCTTGAACTTCCTTTGCTCCCGGTTCCATCCACATTAAATCCCCATATTTATAGGCATATTGGGGGAATTTTGATGCCATGTGATTCGGTGCAAAAGCAGCATTTCCTCTTAATCTTGCCCGATAAGGATTAAACCAAGCGTGGAGTTCAATATTGCGTTTATGGGCTTCTTCAATCGCAAATTGTAGGGGATCATAATAGGGATTTGGGGGGGTTCCTTGGGTTCCTGTTAACCACGCACTCCAAGGTTCTATACTGGAACTATACAAGGCATCTCCATTCGGACGCACTTGCAGAATTAAGGCATTTAAGTTTAATTCTTGCATCCTATTTAGGATAGCAATTAGTTCAAATTTTTGTTGATCAACTGACAAATTTGATTTAGATGGCCAATCAATATTAGCGACGGTTGCTACCCAAACTCCCCTAAATTCTCGTTGATGACTAATCGAGTTTGTCGGATTAATTATTCCCTGAGATAGTAAATTTTCCGATAGTTCTTGTCTGACTGTTGAGATATTAATAGAAGTGGAAAGAACCGGAAATTGAGCTAAGGTTAATCCCAAGAAAATACAACAAAAGCTTAATGCCAAATATCGTTGAAATTTGGTAATTTTTCCAAGTCTAATTTTTTGAATTTGACTTTGAAATGAACGGGTTAAATATTTTAAGGGTTTAATTCGCAAATACCCAAAATAATTCTGCTGTTTAATGGAGTTCCAATTCATGTTTTTTGTTAAAGGATATGACTAATATCAATTATCAGTAAATAGTAATCAGTTATCAGTTGTGAAATCGTTAACAGTGATCATTGATGAGTTAAGTATTAATTTAACTTCTTTCACTGATAACTGATAACTGATAACTGATGACTGATGACTGATGACTGATGACTGATGACTGATGACTGATTAATAGTTTAACTAAGAAGGGGACATCTTACAAGGGAATAATCCCAATAGGGAAAAAATTAATATCTTCCCTAAGTTAATTATGCCCAATTTTCGGTACAATATTTGAGTACAACTTAATCAAGGAAAAAGCATGACTCAGGTTAAAATTGGCATTATTGGTGGCAGTGGGTTGTATAAGATGGAGGCATTTACCGATGTGGAGGAAATGCACATTGATACTCCCTTTGGTCAACCTTCCGATGCTATTTTGGTGGGAACTTTAGAAGGAATGCGCGTGGCATTTCTGGCCAGACATGGACGCACCCATAGATTTTTGCCGACGGAATTACCCTATCGGGCTAATATTTATGCCCTCAAAAGTTTAGGAGTTGAATATATTATTTCTGCTTCGGCGGTGGGTTCATTAAAAGAAGAATTTAAACCTTTAGATTTAGTTGTTCCTGATCAATTTATTGATCGAACTAATCAACGGGTTTCTACTTTTTTTGGGAATGGTGCTGTGGCTCATATTACCTTTGGTGATCCTTTTTGTCCGCAATTATCAAAAGTATTAGGAGAAGCGATCGCTAGTTTAAATTTACCCAATATAGATTATCATTTATCGGGAACTTATGTCTGTATGGAGGGGCCAGCCTTTTCTACCAAAGCCGAATCTAATTTATATCGTAGTTGGGGGGGAACAATTATTGGAATGACCAATTTAACCGAAGCCAAATTAGCCCGGGAAGCGGAAATTGCCTATACAACTTTAGCCTTAGTTACCGATTATGATTGTTGGCATCCAGACCATGATCATGTCACCGTAGAAATGGTAATTCAAAATCTCCATAAAAATGCGGTCAATGCTCAACAAGTCATTCAAGAAACCGTGCGCCGTTTAAAATATCATTTACCAAAATCCCAAGCCCATTCTGCCTTGAAATATGCGATTTTAACCCCCTTAAATCAAATTCCCTCTGATCGCAGACAACAGTTAGAATTATTGTTAAAAAAATATATCTAAACCGAGGGTGGCATCAGCCACCTAAATCTTGATAAAATTCATCTTGTTGCGCTTGGGCGCATCTTTATTAATAACTGAGTCAAAAATAAATTATGCTAAAATCCCCCATTAAAACTCTCAGTTTAGAAGATTTTCTCAAACTTCCAGAAACCAAACCCGCCAGTGAATATATTCAAGGTCAAATTATTCAAAAACCTATACCCCAAGGACATCACAGTACAATTCAGGTTGATCTGACTGAAGCAATTAATTCTGTGGTTAAAAAACAACGAATTGCTAGAGCTTATACAGAACTTCGCTGTGTGTTTGGAGGACGGGCAATTGTCCCTGATATTACGGTATTTGCCTGGGAAAGAATTCCCATTGATGAACAGGGAAAAGTTGCTAATGTTTTTAATATTGTACCCGATTGGATCATTGAAATTCTCTCTCCCGAACAAAACCCAATCAAAGTCACCGGAAAAATCTTACACGCTCTCAATCAGGGGAGTCAAATAGGTTGGTTAATTGATCCAGAAACCGAATCCGTTTTAGTTTATCCGCCCCAACAACAACCCCAATTATTAGAAGAAGAAACTGCTATTTTGCCTACTCCAGAATTAGTTAAAGATTTACAATTAAAAGTCGGAGATATATTTGCATGGTTGAAACATCAATGATATAATTATATAAATTAGTTTCTCTTACCCGCATGATCATGTTAGCCACCTCCCCCACCTACACAATTACTTGGGAAAAGTTGCCAGATGATTTTTTGCTACCCGATGACCCTGTGGATAATATCAATCAACCCGCCCTGGCTGCGGCCCTAACCGAAAGTTTGCAACTGGCCGGAAAACTGCCAGAAACAGCCCTCACCCCAACAAACTACGGTATTTGTGCCACTATCAATGGCAAAATGGCCGTAAAAGCCCCAGACTGGGCCTATATTCCCCAGATTTCCGTGAGTCGGGGGGAAGTGGTTCGCAGTTATACCCCGCAACTCCAGGGAGAAATTCCCGCCTTGGTCTTAGAATTTTTGTCCGATACCGATGGGGGAGAATATTCAGTTAAAGAAACCTATCCCCCTGGGAAATTCTTCTTCTATGAACAGATTTTGCAAGTCCCCAATTATGGAATTTTTGAACCCAACTCAGGGAGCTTAGAATTGTATCGTTTCGGTGACATCCAAAGGTATAGACTGGAATCGGCCAATGAGCAGGGCTGGTTTTGGATACCGGAAATGCAGCTGTTTCTAGGAGCCTGGCAAGGAACTCGCGAAAACCGTCAGGGCCATTGGTTGCGCTGGTGGGATGAACAGGGTAATTTGCTATTGTGGGGTACAGAAAAGGTTGAACAGGAACGTCAACGGGCCGAGCAGGAATATCAACGGGCCGAGCAGGAATATCAACGGGCAGAAAGATTAAAAGCCCAACTACGCGCGGCTGGAATTGAGCCTGTAGAATAGGACAAAATATAAACTGTTAATTGCTACTCCCAGAAGGTTTTATGATTAGGACAGGTAAATCAAAATCATGCTTGAACACCTCAAGAGGATAAAGGGCCGATGCTCTATTTAGCGGAAGTACAAAAGCAGAGTAACAAATTTGGTCTAGGAGGCGGGAGGACGGAACTCAAGCTATTGGCTTGTCAGCGAGGTGAAAACAATTGGAGTGCCGTATCCGGGGATGAGGTCGTTCTCGCTGAAGATGCAACTAATTTCAAGGATGGAACTTTAGTTTTAGTCGATCTAAATACGGGTAAACAGGTACAGCGCATTCAAGAAGCTGCACGCCAACTGGTGGGAATTCTCCAGGATTTTTCTCGCTTGCAAGAAAAATTCAAAACCCAACAGGAAGAAATCGAACAGTGGAAAGAGTCTTTGACTTACCAAAGTCAGGAATTAAATCGTCGGGAAATGGAAATGGAAGCCCGACGGGAACAAATGGAACAACTGGAGGGAGAATTAGAGCGACTAGAACAGCAGCGTCAAGAAATTGATCGCTCTAAGGATGAAAGTAAACGTCTGCGTTCTGAAATTGACCAAGCCCGTCAAGATATTGAAACCACTAGAGCCGCATTACAACAGCAACGACAACAGCTTGAAGAACAACAGGCCAGCTTAAAGTCGTCTCCCTCCTTAAATACGGAACAGTCGGCACTCTTGGGGAATTTACTGAATCAACTGTCTAACCCCATTTCGATTTCGCCCCTACAAACACAACTGGATCGCTCCCGGGAACAGGTGGCTATTGCTCTGAATGGGCTAGAACAACATCGCCAACGTTTACGGTCACAACGTTTAGAAGCAGAACAACTTCAACAAACCGTAGATAGTACAACCACAGACATTGAACAGCAATGGCAACAATGGCAACAAGCTCAGGATACTTTAACCCAAAACCGAGCGGAGTTAGTCGGTGAACAACAGTTACTTCAAACCAAACAGGACTATGCCCAAACCTTAAAAACCCTGATCCAAAACCGTCAAACCCTATTAGAACAGTTACAAAATTTAGCCTCCCGTCAATCTGAAAGTGATCAGGTTACTGTCAGTGTCAAGGTAGATGTTCAAGCCTTAGAAGCGATGTCATTGGAACAATTAGAAACCGAAGTTAAACAACTGGAAAAAGAGTGGGATCGCTGGTTTCGGATGGTGAGAGAACAGGAGGAGGAACTCAAATACAAGCTCGAAGATATTAAGGAAATCCAGGAAAAACTCAAAACCATCAGTGATTCCGAACGGGAAAATTTACAAACGGAATTAACCGATGAACAAGACGCCTATCAAATGCTGAATGAAACCTTAGTGGGTCAGCGTCGTACCCTCAAAGAACGGGAGGAACATAAAACCCAATATCAAGCGGTTTTACTCCGTCGCCAAGGTCTGCCACCCGTGACCTCTGGAGGGGCTGCTGATTTCAAATTGGTGATTGCCACTTTAGAAACCCAACAACAGGAACAAAAACAACAACTCCAAATCTTGGAAACCGAAATTCAACAAATCAGTTCGGGCTTTGAACAACGGCAAACCGATCTTAATACTCGTATCAACAACACCGAACAAACCCGCCAACAGTTAGAAACGACTGAACAAAGTTGGATCGAACAGCAACGGATGGTAGCAGAACTTTGGGGCCGGATCAGTTTATATCAGGAAATGTTACAACCAGTTCAAGATTCCTGGAATCAAGTTCGCCAACAGTTAGAACAAACCACAACTGAATTAAATCAATTGCTTGAAATCTCCCAGAATCAAACCCAGACAACGGAACAGTTACGGCAAGTTTTATCAGTTATCAGTTAACAGTCATCAGTTATCAGTGTAAGAGTTATCAGTGTAAGAGTCATCAGTAAAGAGTTCATTGTCAATAGTCGTGGGCTAAAAACTGATAACTACTAACTGCTAACTATTAACTGTTAACTGTTAACTGTTAACTGTTAACTGATGACTGATAACTTTTAACTGATGACTGATGACTGATTATTCTTCTTCCTCAAAGCCTGATTCTGCTGTTAAATCTGAGGTTTGATTCTGGGTTTCCGGGTCAACGGGAATACAGATGAAGTTATCATCCTGAGTATAAATCAGGTTTTGTTGACGGAGTTTCCCCATCAGCCGGGTTACAGTAACCCGTGTAGTCCCGATCGCACTACCAATTTGAGAATGAGTTAATGACCAAGGGAGACGATAACCCTTAAACCCATCTTCCCTGTCACCACTGGTATAATACTCGCCGTGTTCTTCAATCAGTAAGGTCAAAAATCCTAGAAGTCGGTCAATGGTACGTCGTTGACCCAATATACTTAACCACAGTAATTTCCGTTGATGTTGATACCGGAAAGCATCGAGGACTTCCCGACGAAAATGGGGCCAGTTATCCAAGTCATGCCAATACATCCATAAAATCGTTGTATCATCGGCGTGGCTATAGGCTTGCAGGCTAAAGGGCGACTGGGCAATTAATTCAAAGGGTTGACCCGCACCGACAAAACCCAAAAAGGCTTGGTCTAATTTGCGATTACGCGGTCTGGATTTGGGTTTACTCTCGGCATATTTTAGTTCGGCGCTACCCACTAACCGGACGGTACCCCGTTGCACTAAATAAAGTAACCCCGGACGGGCTGGAATCCGCTCATCTTTACTGAAACTTCGACAACGGTAATGTTCCTGCGCCCAGTCAGTAATCCGTTGCCAAGTTAAAAACGGTCGGTTAGAATCGGTCGGAATCGGGGAAGACTGCATCATTAGATCGGCTCATTAAAATTTTTCAATCACAATCAAAGGCAGGAGGAATATTAAGACACCTAAGTAGGTGGGCGAGAATATCCCACCATCCCAGTGTGGCTGAAAGCCATTTACAGCAAGGGTTTACCCTATCTACATAGTTAGGTTTAATTACGCCTACCTACTTAGAGGTTGAACAGTGTGTTTTAGACTTGAAGTATATGGGCTTAAGACATCTTAACCAATGTAGCAAAAAACACATCCCTTTGGGAATCAATAATCAATTCTTTTCAAAAATAAATTTCAAAAAATTTTGGTAATGCCTTAACCCAATCTACTGATAATATCAGATTTGAACAACTTGCCAATGGAGTTTGATCAGTCATGCTAACTCTAGCAGGAAGGTTAGGGGCACAACTGGGAAGAACCTTGGGTTGTTTAGGAATTAATACGGCTGACTCTCAGGAAATTCCCGTAAATCGGATTAAAAATCAAACTGGCGTAATCTATGGATCGGCGATCGCCCTGAAATTAGCTTCCCGTTTGCATCAATCCCCTTTGGATCTGGCCACGTCCATCGGTCTGAAGTTCCAAACCCTCAACGCAGAATTAGGTAAATTCCCGCCGGATGTCACAATTCAGGTATTACCTTCGGGGATGTTGCAGTTTGAGTTCACCGATCTCGGAATTGCCGCTTGGTTAGAACAAATGATCCGATATCCCTGGGTATCCACTCCAATTCAGGATCGGCAAATTCTGCCCGATCTATTTGGGATTCAATATAGTCATGCTCGCTGTTGTTCCTTATTGCGTCTGGGCGATCGAGATCAGTTAATTACCTTAGAAGCATCTAACCTAATTTCTACATTACCCTTAAAAATTAGTCCCCATTCTCCCCCAATTCCCTGGTTAAATCCCCAGGAAAAACTACAATTTACCCAAAGTTATGAATATCAGCTACTAACCGAATCTGTGAATCTGGTTGATATTCTATTCTGTTCTGCTAGTCCTCAAAAATGGCTCAAAATTGCCGATCAATTTAGCCAAAGTTTTCAACAATTTTATCGTTATTGTCAAATCTGGGGAGAAGTCAAACAAGGCAAAACTGAGTTAGCTCAAGCTAGACTAGGTTTGGTTTTTATTACCCAATTTCTCCTTAAAATTTTATTAGAAGAAAAACTAGGAATTATGGCTCCCCTAGACCTCTAGTAAGCTCTTTAGGGCTAACAAAAATTTATATCTACCTGAACTAAATCAATTTAATTCACTAAAAAATCCGTCAGAATTTCATCCGGTTCATCTTGATCATTATCATCGGCTAAAAGTTGGGAAAAAGTAGAACTAGGGGAAATAGAAAGTTCAGGGATAACTATTTTTTCCAATGCGACTATTTTGGCTTCTAATTTAGCAACTTTATTTAATAATGGTTTTAAAGATTCGACTTTTTCCTGTAAATTCAATAATTCTTTTTGGAGATTAAAATATTCCAAATCAATTGAATGACTACTCAAAAATACTCTGGTTTTATCTAAATACTGACCAATCGCTTCTTGAATTAATTCTTCTAAGGAATGTCCAGTTTCTAGGGATAATTGATTGAGTTGTTCAGCCCATTCTGAAGAAACAGTTATTTCTATTTTTGTATTATCTAAGCTCATCTTTTTTCCCCCTTGGAGACTCCCGCTATATCGGTAAGTTGTTGTTTATTTAAACTGTGATTATAGCATTACCTTTGTTTTTAAGTTTACGTCCCCATTTAATAGATAACTGTCCTTCATTTAAAATGAATTAACGGGTTGTGCCCAGATATAGTTACAATAGGGGCAGTATATTGTTGATTATTTTTACCCTTTATTGACAACCTGAACGATGCAACCGACCGATCCGACAAAATTTACAGATAAAGCCTGGGAAGCCGTGGTTAAATCCCAGGATGTGGCGCGTCGTTTTCAAAATCAGAATTTAGAAGTCGAACATCTGATCACCGCCCTACTGGAACAAAATGGACTCGCCACTAACCTCATGAGTCGGGCGGGAGTCGATACGGATATTTTTGGCCAACAGTTGGAAGCCTTCACCAAACGTCAACCCCGAGTTGGACGCATTGAACATTTATATTTGGGACAAAGCCTTGATATCCTATTAGATAAGGCAGAAGAAGCTCGTCAAACCCTACAAGATGGTTTTATCTCCATAGAACATTTAATCCTGGCTTTCTCAGAAGATGACCGCATTGGTCGTAAACTCTTAGCCGGAGAACAACCTACCAGTCAACGCCCCGGACGTCCGGGTTATGATCGCCCATCAAGTGCTCCCTCCATACGTCCCAAATTAGAGGAGGCGATTAAAGCGATTCGAGGTAGTTCAAAAGTCGAAACCCAAAGCCCAGAAACCAGTTATGAAGCCTTAAAAAAATATGGTAAAGACTTAACAGAACTCGCTAAAGCTGGAAAACTTGATCCGGTGATCGGTCGGGATGAAGAAGTCCGTCGGGTGGTCAGTTGTTTATCTCGCAGAACTAAAAATAATCCGGTTTTAATTGGCGAACCAGGAGTAGGAAAAACCGCCATTGCGGAAGGTTTAGCTCAAAGAATTGTGAACGGAGATGTGCCAGAATCCTTAAAAAATCGCCAGTTAATTTCCCTAGATATGGGTAGTTTAATTGCCGGGGCAAAATATCGGGGAGAATTTGAAGAAAGACTGCGATCGGTATTAAGAGAAGTCACCCATTCCGAAGGGCAAATTGTATTATTTATTGATGAATTGCATACCGTTGTCGGGGCGGGTTCCGGGGGCGGTTCGTCAGGAATGGATGCGAGTAATTTATTAAAACCAATGTTAGCCCGGGGAGAATTGCGTTGTATTGGCGCTTCAACCGTTGACGAATATCGTAAACATATTGAAAAAGATCCCGCCTTAGAAAGACGGTTTCAACAAGTTTATGTCGATCAACCTTCTCCTGAAGATACCATATCAATTTTAAGAGGATTAAAAGATCGTTATGAACGCCATCATGGGGTAAAAATTACTGATAGTGCTTTGGTAGCCGCGGCAATGTTATCAAGTCGTTATATTAGCGATCGCTTTTTACCAGATAAAGCCATTGATGTTGTCGATGAAGCCGCCGCCCAATTAAAAATGGAAATAACTTCTAAACCCGTTGAATTAGAACAAATTGATCGGCGGGTAATGCAGTTAGAAATGGAAAAATTATCCATAGAAGGAGAAAGTTTAGGAACGGGAGAAAGTAACCGCCGAAATGATGGCGGGGTAGCCCTTCGTTTAGGCAGAATTAAGGAAGAAATTGAAAGTTTAAAAACCAAACAGGAAAAACTCGCCTCCCAATGGCAAGGGGAAAAACACCTATTAGATAGTATTAATAAACTCAAGGAAGATGAAGAAGAATTAAGGGTACAAATTGAACAGGCAGAAAGGGCCTATGATTTAAACAAAGCCGCCCAATTAAAGTATGGTCAATTGGAAGTTTTACATCAAGAACGGGAAGGCAAAGAAGCGGAATTAGTTAAGTTACAATCTCAAGGTTCTTCGATGTTGCGCGAGGAGGTTACAGAAGCCGATATCGCGGGGATTATTGCTAAATGGACTGGTATACCTGTTAACCGTTTATTGGAGTCAGAACGGCAAAAATTATTGCGCTTAGAGAGTCATTTACATCAACGGGTAATCGGGCAACAGGAGGCAGTGGCGGCAGTTTCTGCTGCTATTAGAAGGGCGCGGGCGGGGATGAAAGATCCCGGTCGTCCGATTGGATCTTTCCTGTTTATGGGGCCAACGGGGGTGGGAAAAACCGAGTTGGCGAAGGCGTTAGCAGAGTTTTTATTTGATAGTGAGGAGTCGATTATTCGGATTGATATGTCTGAATATATGGAAAAACACGCGGTTTCCCGGTTGGTGGGGGCACCTCCGGGTTATGTGGGTTATGACGAGGGCGGTCAACTATCGGAAGCGGTGCGACGTCATCCCTATTCGGTGATTTTATTTGATGAAGTCGAAAAAGCCCATCCCGATGTGTTTAATATTTTATTACAAGTATTAGATGATGGCCGAATTACCGACTCCCAAGGAAGGACGGTTGATTTTAGAAATACCGTAATTGTAATGACCAGTAATATTGGGGGGGAACATATTTTAGATGTGGCGGGGGATGAGTCCCGTTATGGGGAAATGGAGAAGCGAGTTATGACGGCTTTGCGATCGCATTTTCGCCCCGAATTTTTAAATCGGGTGGATGATATTATTCTATTCCATCCGTTAAGTAAAGGGGAATTACGGTATATTGTGACGATTCAAGTTAAACGGATTCAAAGGTTATTATCGGATCAGAAAATATCCATTGAATTATCGCCTACAACCTTAGACTATTTAGCTGATATTGGTTATGATCCTGTGTATGGAGCTAGACCATTAAAACGAGCAATTCAACGGGAATTAGAAAACCATATTGCTAATTTATTATTAGAACAAAAATTCATAACGGGAGATACAATTTATGTGGATAATGTAGATGACAAATTAGTGTTTAATCATCAACCTTTGATTCCTAAACCGAAAGAAGAACCGTTAATTATGAATGTTCAACCGTTGCGAAAAAACACATCTGACCCATTAGAAATGGACGTTAAACCCGTGATATTAAACACTTCTAAAACAGCAGAGGGGGATGATATTATTACCGTTGAAACGGTGAAAGATGAATAGGTCTTGATAAGTAGTTACACAAAATAAATTACCTAGTTGAGAGAGGGAACAGCCCCCCAAACCCCCCGTGTACAGGGGGCTAGGGGGGGAGGGAACAGGGTGGAGGATGTGTAATTAATTTTGTTTAGGTACTTAGAATAGTAAGAAACATTTGGTGCACCGTCTCTTGCTATTCAACTGAGCTATAATAAAAACAGGAAATTTTAATCCCTATCACTCATTATGGTTGATATTACTATCGCTATTCCTACCTATAATGGCGCGACCCGTTTACCTGCGGTTTTAGAAAAATTGCGATCGCAAACCGGAACAGAACAGATCAACTGGGAAATCTTAATTGTTGATAATAATAGCACAGATCATACCGCAGAATTAGTTAAAAATTATCAACATAATTGGTTAGATAATGTTCCTTTAAAATACTGTTTAGAAACAGAACAAGGGGCAGCTTTCGCCCGAAAAAGAGCAATTAAAGAGTCGGAATCTTTGTTGATTGGCTTCTTAGATGATGATACTATTCCTGACTTAGATTGGGTGGAAAAAGCCTATAATTTTGCTCAAGAACATTCTCAAGCTGGCGCATTTGGAAGTCAAATCCATGGGGTTTATGAAGTAGAAACCCCGACTAATTTTAATCGGATTTCTGGTTTTTTTGCTATTACTGAACGGGGAGATAATCCCCATTTATATGAACCCAATCTGAAGATGTTACCGCCTTCTGCTGGGTTGGTGGTGCGTCGTCAAGTTTGGGTCGAAAATGTACCGGAAAAAACATTTTTAACTGGACGTTCTAGTCAATCTATTTTGAATAGTGAAGATTTAGAAGCGATCATGTATATTCAAAATGCTGGGTGGGAAATTTGGTATAATTCAGAAATGCACCTCTATCATCAAATTCCCAAACAACGATTAGAAAGGGAGTATTTATTATTTTTGATGCGGAGTACGGGGTTAGCACGGCATCATATTCGGATGTTACGGTTAAAACCTTGGCAACGGCCGTTATTATTTCCCATAGGGTTAGCCAATGATATTAGAAAAGCGATCGCTTATTATCTGAAACATCGAAAAGAATTAAAAACTGATGTGGTGACAGCCTGTGAACTGGAATTTTTAAAAAGTAGTGTGACCAGTCCTTTTTATTTGTGGAAAACATCTTATTTGAAAAAATCATGATCGATTTTACAGTTTTTACAGTTGTTATTCCCACCTATAATGGTGCTAGTCGTGTTCTCGATGTTTTAGAAAAATTGCGATTGCAAACCGGAACAGAAAATATCACTTGGGAAATTATTGTTGTTGATAATAATAGTAATGATCAAACGGCTGATGTAGTTCAGAATATGATCATATCTTGGCAAGAAATTTTTCCGCTAAAGTATGTATTTGAAGCGAAACAGGGAATTGCTTTTGCCCGACAAAAAGGAATAGAAGAAAGTCAAGGAGAATTAATTGGGTTTCTTGATGATGATAATTTCCCTAATTCAGATTGGGTTTTACAAGCCTATTTATTTGGTCAAGAACATCCTAAAGCTGGAAGTTATGGGGGGCAAATTCATGGTATTTATGAAGTTAAACCACCTGAAAACTTTAAACGTATTGAACATTTATTATTAGCTATTCGAGAAAGCGGTGATCAACCCTTTTTATTTTGTCCAGAACAGTTAAAATTACCATCAGGTGCGGGGTTAGTTGTGCGTAAACAAGCATGGTTAGATCACGTTCCTTTGCAACTCATGAATACGGGACGAGGGGGAAATGATTATGAAATTTCCTTAAATTTATATAAGGGAGGTTGGGAAATTTGGTACAACCCAGAAATGCACCTTAATCACTATATCCCTTCTGATCGTCTCGAAAAAAAATATTTATTATCTCTGGCTTCTTTATATGGTTTAAAATCCTGTGAATTTAGAATGTTAATCACGCCTAAATGGAAAAAAACAATAACATTTTTTAAAGTTATGTTAGGAGGTATTAAACGTTATATTCAACATCAAATTAAGCATAAAAAAGATATTAAAATTGATATCGTTGCTGCTTGTGAATTGGAGTTTTTTCGAGCGAGTGCTATCAGTCCTTTTTATTTTTTACAAAAAGTTATATTCAAAAAATCTTAGTTTTCTCAGGTGAAAACAACTGAATACTAAACAATCTTTTTTAAGGTAGATAAGATTTTTTTGGCGATTGACGGTGGAAATAAAGCAATAATTAAACTTTTAAAAAGAATGATCAGACAAAATCTCCATTGTTGTAAAGCGGAGGAATCATATCTAATATAATTGAATAAAAATCCGATGGTAGCACGACCCTTTTCTGGGGAGGGATATCCTTGTAAAGCACGATCAATAAAATACTTATAAATTTTGGCTAAACTTTGTTTTTTTAAATGCTGTAATGAGGGAGGGGCTTGTAAAAAGGCTTTTTCAATAACCGCTACACATTGTTTTTCTTGTCGGAGTATTTGAGATGAAATAGAATTGGGAGACATTCGATAAAATACCTGAACCAAAGGAACTGCTACAAAATGATAATGAGCCGCTAAACGAATATATAAATCTCGATCTTGTCCCCCCAATAGGGATTGATCAAATCCTCCAACTTCTGCAAAAGATTCTCTATGAATTAAAGGATTAGAACCATTTTCTAAAAAATTTTGAACTAATAATTCAGGATAAACGTCTCCATTAAAAGTTAGATGTCTACCGAATTTTAAAAAGTTCCCTGACTCGTCAATATAATCTGTCCAGCTATAGGCTACAGACGCTTGAGGATGGCTTTTTAAAGCATTATATTGAGCTTCTAATTTATCAGAAGTCCAAAGATCATCGGCATCTAATAAAGCAATATATTCACCTTTGGCAACATCAAATCCTCGGTTTCTACTGACAGCCGCCCCAGAATTAGGATAGGAAAAAATCTTAATTCTAGGATCATTAATACCAGAAATAATATCTAAAGTCAAGTCCGTTGAACCATCATTAATTACGATAATTTCAAAGTTTTGAAAGGTTTGATTTAAAACGGAATCAATGGTTTGTCGAATCGTTTTTTCTGCATTGTAGGCGGGAATAATAACAGAGATAATAGCCATAGTTATAAAACTTAAAATAATGTTGAAAAAATTAATGAAATATCCAGCCAATAACTAGAAAATCTATAGTAGATTAACTTTATATTTTATTTTATCAAAATATTTTCGATTGTAAGCCTCAAATTATGAATTCTCAAGACATTGCACCTTGTACCAAAATTAAAATTTTAATGCTACCAGATTTTCGCAACGATAACCCCTATCAATCCCTACTTTCCCAAGGGTTAGCACAAGAACAGATTCAAGTTGAATTTTGGTATTATTATCTAAACTATTTTCCAATTTTAAGAGGTGTTTTAAAAAATCAACCTCCTGCGGTTGATATTGTTCATTTGCACTGGTTAGATTTTTATATCAATGCACCGAAAAAAGGATATAAATTTCTGGCTTGTATCAAATTTTTATTGGATATTATTTTAGTTCGGATGTTGGGAGTTAAAATTGTTTGGACAGTTCATAACCAAGTTTCCCATGATGATAAATTTTCAGAATTAGAATCTTGGACAAGGGGGATTTTATCAAAGTTAGTTAATGGGATTATTTTTCATAGTTATTCCAGTTTGAAATTAGTAGAAACTGACTCTAAATTTAATAGCCAAAAAGCCATTGTTATTCCCCATGGTCATTATCGAGAGGTTTATGGGGCTTCTGTTAATTCAATTGACGCTCGCAAACAGTTGGGATTACCCTTAACAGGTCGGATTTATATGAATATTGGCTTCCTCAAACCCTATAAAAAAATAGAAAAATTGATTGATATTTGGAAAAACAATCAAGATATTTTTGCTGATGATACCTTGGTGATTGCGGGGAGACCTGTTAACCATTCTTATTATTTAGAATTACAGGAACTTTCTAAAGATATCCCTGGATTAATTCTGATTCCAAAGTTTATTGAATCTAGTAAAATCCATCTTTTTTTCAGTGCTGCGGATGTGATTGTGTTTCCTTTTGAAAAAATCTTAACATCTGGAAGTTTAATTTTGGCCATGTCCTATAATAAACCGATTATTGCACCGGATTTAGGGGGAATTGCTGAAACTTTGGGGGTTGCTAGTCAACTTTTATATAACCCTAATGATGAACAAGGTTTACTAAAGGCATTACAACAAAGCACCACGATTGATTTACAGGCTTTAAGTATATTAGTTAAACAGGAATGTGATGCTTTAGATTGGGGCTTAATTGCTCAAAAAACGGCACAGTTTTATCAAGATATTCTAGGTAAAATTTAATTAATCTTGAGATATCAATTTTTGAATTAAGGGTTGAATTTTATCAGCAACCGCTTCCCAAGAATATCTAGTTTTAACTAAATTATAAGCGTTATCAACACAGTTTTTATACAGGGTAGGATTCGACCAAAATTGATTAACAGCATCAACCATTCCCTCGACTGTATCATCAATTAATAAATGTTTTTGAGTTTCAACTTCTAGCCCTTCAGCCCCTTTTGTGGTACTAACAACGGGACGACCAGCGGCAAAGGCTTCTAATATTTTTAAGCGAGTTCCTCCCCCTTTAAATAGAGGAGTAATTACCACACTAGCTGCTGCTAAATAGGGTTTAACATCTTCAACTAATCCTGTCCATAAAATTCCAGGTTCTTTTTGTGTTGCGGCTGTTAAAGCTGGGGGGGAATTTTTCCCGACAATAATTAATAAAGTATTAGGATAAAGCTGTTTAATTTTAGGATAAAACTCTTGAGTTAAAAATTGTGCTGCTTCGACGTTGGGAGGATAACAAAATGTCCCAATAAATACTAAAGTATGGGGGTTAAATTGAGCCTCAAAAGCAGGAGTACATTGACCATTACGCACAGTTTCATAGTTAGTTACATTGATTCCATTCGGGACAACATGGGGATTAAGATTCTGTCCATATCGCTGTTGTAGTTTATCAGCATCGGATTGACTACAGACCCAAATTTGATCGGATTTGTATGCCATTTTTCTTTCCATTGATTGAATATAATTTTTTTGTAAGTTCATCTTAATTTTGGGTAAAGACTCTATAATTTGATGAATTTTTTGCTCAAATAAATCCGCTTCTATGTTATGTTCATCAAAGATAATTTTACAAGGATAACCTTGAACAACTCGAAGGTAACGACATAACCATAAATGCTCAAAAACTACTATAGAAGGCTTTAAATCTTGAAGAATTTGTTTTAATAATTCGACAGCAGGTTGAGTATAAAACCAGTCAATATAAGAATATCTCCAGGGTTGTAACACCGATAAACGACGTTCTAAGCGTTCTTTTAAAGGACGTTTTTGCCCCAAATCATAGTGATACCAATTTTCAATCCCGGGTAAGGTTTTTTCCGGTGGTTGTCCTTTGAAAATAGACAATACAGCCACATCCCCATATTGTTTCATCAGGTTAATATTCTGCCAATTACGAAGGGGCGCTCCGGCTCTGGGGGGATAGGGTAAATCAAGGGTAATAAATAGTGTTCTTGCTGAAGTATTTAGCATTAAATTTAACCTCCGATGATGACAATTCGCCTAAACAAATTGTATGATATAAATTACCCCAAAGCTATCAGTAGAGGTCTGGCTTCCGTTGAAACATTCTTACCCCCGATTATTTCTAGTTGGCTGTCCCCGGTCAGGAACAACGCTATTACAAAGTTTATTAGCGGCTCATTCTCAAATTGCCTCTTTTCCTGAATCCCATTTTTTCCGTTATTTATTAGGAAATCGTTCAACTTGGCGGACAAAATTGAGAATTTCTTCCTCTTTAGCTCGGCAAAGATTTGATCAATTTTTAGTAGAAACAGGTCATCCCGAATTGGAACGATATTTACCCAAAACGGCGGTTTTTACTATTCAGTATATCAAGGGATTTATTCGAGTTTTAGATGAATTAACCCAACAACAAGAAAAAAGCCTATGGTTAGAAAAAACCCCTGGAAATTTATATTATATTAGCTATATTGAAAAACGAGTTGAAGGTGCAAAATTTATTCATTTGGTTAGGAATGGGGCCGATGTTGTCACATCCCTTTATGATGTCACTCACCAGTATCCTGAAGACTGGCGAGGGGCTTGGGATTTAGACCGTTGTATCAGACAATGGATTAATGATGTTCGGTTAAGTTTGAACCATGTCCATAAACCCAATCATATCCTAGTTCAATATGAACAATTAATTGATAATCAACTTTTAGTTTTATCTGAACTTTGCGATTTTATTGGCGTAAAATATGAACCTACAATGTTAGAGAATTATCAGAAAGTTGCTGAAAACGTAATCTTACCCTTTGAATCTTGGAAGGTTTCCGTCCAACAGGGAATTTATAATACCTCGGGTCAAAAATTCAATCAATTGTTTAATGAAGAACAGAAACAGTATATTCTTCAAGAACTCTCAGCAGCAAATTTGGAATTTAGCGAAAAATTAGCTAAATTGCAGATTATTTTTTAATCAATAATGATAATAAAGTAGTAAAATATTTAAAACATAATCTTTAGATTTTTATGAATTTAAACCTGAAACAAAGTATTTTTTCCAAATTAAAACACTATGGAACTTACCTATGGAACCAGCCATCTTTACCCGAAAAACGATTTGTTATTTTTGGTCGAGGTCGTTCAGGAAGTACCTTATTGGTCAGTTTATTAAATACCCATAGTCAAAATCCGTAACTACTAACTTAGTTAAATTAATGTCTACTGACTTATCTAATTCCATAGAAAACTATGCCGAATTAACCGCAAAAATTCAACAAACACGATATGCAAAATTCCTAGAAGACGATAATTAGTTGGACTCGCCCTTGGTGAACGTAGGGAAAACCGAATCAAATTTGTAGGGGGATTACGTTTATCGGGGTTAGGCGATCGCTCACAATTATAAACAACAACCATGATTTTATACATACTCTAACATCACTATGACTGTACTCGAACAGGGAACAATTACAATCCATACGGAGAATATCTTCCCGATTATCAAAAAATCCCTCTATACAGACCATGAAGTCTTCCTGCGGGAATTGGTTTCCAACGCCGTTGACGCCATCGCTAAACTGAATATGGTGTCCCGGTCTGGGGAATATTCCGGGGATGCGGGCGAACCCGAAATCAGCATCACCCTCGATAAAGACAACAAAACCCTCTCCATCACCGATAATGGCATCGGGATGACCGCCGAGGAAGTCAAAAAATATATTAACCAAGTCGCCTTTTCCAGCGCCGAAGAATTCATCGAAAAATATCAGGCCAACTCTGACCAGTCTATCATTGGTCATTTTGGTTTAGGGTTTTACTCCTCCTTCATGGTCGCCCGTCAAGTCGAAATTGATACCCTGTCCTACAAAGAGGGTTCCCAAGCGGTTCACTGGACGTGCGATGGTTCTCCGGTATTCAAATTGGAAGACTCTGGCCGCATCCAACGGGGAACTACTATCACCCTGACTTTGATGGATGAGGAAATCGAATATACCGAACCCTCCCGCATCCGTCAATTAATTAAAACCTATTGTGATTTTATGCCCGTCCCGATTAAGTTGGACGGCGAAATTATCAACCGCCAAATAGCACCCTGGCGGGAATCTCCTAATAATTTAACCCAAGAAGATTATTTAGAGCTCTATCGCTATCTCTATCCCTTCCAAGAAGAACCCCTATTATGGGTACATCTGAATACGGATTATCCTTTTATTGTGAATGGGATTCTTTATTTTCCCAAACTCAAACCCGATGTGGATGTCACCCAGGGCAATATTAAACTGTTCTGTAATCAAGTCTTTGTTAGTGACCACTGCGAAGATATTATCCCGAAATTCTTGATGCCATTACGGGGGGTAATTGATAGTACGGATATTCCTTTAAATATTTCCCGCAGTGCTTTACAAAGTAATCGCACTGTCCGTAAAATTGCCGATTACGTGGCGAAAAAAGTCGCTGACCGCCTGAAAGAATTATATCGGGATAACCGCAAAGAATATATCCGTTGTTGGCAAGATATTGGTACATTTGTTAAGTTTGGTTCCCTCAACGATGATAAGTTTAAAAAACAAGTTGAGGATATTCTGATTTGTCGTACTACCTATACCCCAGAATCTGTTAACAACGAGGAAAAAGCCGTTGATGTCCAGGTGCAAACTGAAGGCGGCGATGTGTGGCAAGATGTTGCTTCCCAAACCCCTGAAAATACCGACGAAAAAGGTCGTTACTATACAACCTTAAGCGAATATCTCGAACGCAATAAAGAACGCCATGAAAATCGGGTATTTTATTGTACCGATGAAACAACTCAAGCCACTTATATTCAGTTACATACCAGTCAAGGATTAGAAGTTTTATTCTTCGATTCCTTTATTGATAGTCATTTTATTAGTTTCCTAGAACGGGAACACACTGATGTTAAGTTTGCCCGGGTGGATGCGGAACTAGATGACAATTTAATTGCTAAGGATAATAGTCCTGAAATTGTTGATCCGAAAACCAATAAAACCCGTAGTGAAATCATTAAAGACCTGTTTACCGCAGCTTTAAACAAGCCTAAATTAACGATTCGGACTGAATCCTTGAAATCTGAGAATACCCCGCCCGCGATGGTATTATTGCCGGAATTTATGCGACGTTTACAGGATATGACAGCTCTGATGCAGCAACAAAAAGTTGAATTTCCAGAGGAACATATTCTGTTAATTAATATTGCCCATCCGTTGATTCAGAATTTAGTGAATTTGAGTCAAGGGGCGATTATTCAAGAAGGTGGGGATTCTCCTTCGACGGAATTAGCGAATATGATTTGTCATCATGTCTATGACTTGGCTTTAATTGCTCAAAAAGGCTTTGATGCTGAAGGAATGAAGGACTTTGTAGAACGTTCTAACCAAGTATTAACGCGGTTAACAACCCACTGAGATGACGGTAAAAAACGCTAGTAGGGGTAATTCATGAATTACCCCTACATATAGGGTTACATCCCCAAATTTGCGGAAGTCCTGAAAGAGTAAAAAGTTAGCGATCGCAGCCTGATATAGCAGGGAACAGCCCCCCAAACCCCCCGTGCACGGGGGGCTAGGGGGGAAAACACTTTACCGTCTGGGTTCCAAGATCCGTCTGGTGTCTTAACTGCCTTGGCGGTTGCTATAAAATCAAGAGCGATCGCTTGCTTTTTACAAAAATTTTGAATTTAAAATGATAATTAAAGCTGAAATTTAAGTTGGTTAAAAAGATCAGCATTAAGTCGAGCGCATTGCCATATTAGCAGAATTACCATCTTGGAAAGAGAAGGTTGCGATCGCATCTCCGTAGGAAACCGCAGTCTCAGGCGCGAGAAAGCTTCTGGGATCGTCCACCTTAACTTCCATTGCGATCTTTTGGATCGAATTGGAAAACTGCTGATTCCAGTATGTCTCAAACTCTTGCACCTGATGAAATTAGAGATTTGACATATTCTATTTAGAAGAACGAACTAATAAAAAACTCGCAATTCCAATTCCTAAAAATGTCGGTAACCAAGCTGCAAAAAAGGGAGTCATAATTTCTTTTTGACCTAATGCTCCGGTAATAAAAGACAGTAAATAATATCCGAAAATCACGATTACACTAATCCCAAAACTGGTTGCTCGACTGGTACTTTGGGGTCTACTTCCTAATGCAACACCCAATAATGCAAAGACAATACAGGAAAAAGGGAGAGCATATTTTTGTTGAATTCTAACTTGAGTTTTAACAATTTTTTGTTGATCTCCACTCAATTTCATTAACTTTAAATAATCTCGAGCTTGAGCAATATTCATCTCATCAAACCCTCGTTTCCGTGACGCTAAATCTAGGGGAGTACGAGAAAGTTGAATCTGTTTATGATCAAAACGAACAATATTACGATAAGAGCCATCGGGATTGACAATATAAACCGTACCATTAAAGAAATCCCAAGTATTAGCAGAAAAATTCCAATTAGCAGATTTTGAAGAAATAATTTGAGTTAATTCCGGTTGGGAAAGATCTAAGATAGTCACCTCTAACATTTTACCTTTGTCAAATCTTTGGGCATAAAATAACCGCACTAAACGACTAAATTTTTTATCAGTTCCTTCTATTTTAATTTTCTCATATTCGGGATAAAAAATATTATCTTCTTGAACAGGAAGGTTGCCTTCATTTAATGCCTGTTCATAGGTGACAGATGCTTTATAATTAGCCGCCGGAACAATTACCTCATTAAACCAAAAGGTTAAACCCGTGATCATTAAACTAAAAATCAATGTTGGTACTAATAGCCGATATATACTAATTCCACAACTTTTCAGGGCAATTAATTCACTATCACTCGATAAACGACCATAGACCATTAAGGTACTTAAAATCATCGCCATGGGAAAGGCTAAAACGATGAATTCTGGCATTTTTAAAAGAAAAACCTCAACCGCAATCCCCACGGCTAAACCCGACTCCGCCACCTGTCTAACCAAGTCAAAAACCGTTCCTACAGTTAACGCAACGGAACTAAATAATCCCACTCCAAACACAAAGGGCGGAACTAATTCTTGGATTAAATATCGATCTAAAATTGAAAGATAGGGCGGGAGAAATTTACCAGAAATAAAAGACTGATCAAAAGTAATTTTCATATAGCAATTCTAAATAGGTTGTACCATTTTAATACTGACATGAAAAAGCCAGAAGTTAGACCCTTGTTCCCTCCCCCCCTAGCCCCCCGTGCACGGGGGGTTTGGGGGGGCTGTTCCGGTGTTCCCTTTTGATCATGAATTTTAAACACAACTCAAATAGGATTGCTATAGTTGAAAACTGTCACCTAAATAATACTGCCGCACGAGGGGATTATTATAGAGTTCTTCAGCAGTTCCCGATGCAAAAATTTGTCCATCTCGCATAATATAAGCTCGGTCTGTAATAGCTAAAGTTTCCCTAACATTATGATCCGTAATCAAAATTCCCATATTTCGAGTGCGTAACTGAGCGACAATTTCTTGAATTTCAGAAACTGCAATCGGGTCAACACCAGCAAAGGGTTCATCTAAGAGTAAAAACTGAGGTAATTCTAACCCCGCCGCTAAAGCCCTGGCCAGTTCCGTCCGTCGTCGTTCTCCCCCAGAAACCTGATAACCTAAAGTTGATGCTACTTTTTCTAAGCGAAATTCCCTTAGTAAAGTATGCAGACGTTTTTGCCACAAATGACGCGGAACATGGGTTTGTTGCAACACCAATAAAATATTATCCTTGACAGTCAGATGTCGAAAAATACTCGCCTGTTGCGTTAGATAACCAATTCCTAACCGGGCGCGTTGATGAATCGGTAAATGGGTAATATCAATTTCATTCAGATAAACATTCCCTTGGGTCGGTTTTTCTAGTCCCGTAGCAATATAAAAGGTTGTAGTTTTACCAGCACCATTTGGCCCCAATAATCCCACAATTTCCCCTTGAGAAACCGATAAATTAACCCGACTAACAACGGTACGTTTCCGGTAGGATTTGTGAATATTCTCCAGCACTATTTTCATAACCAGATTTGTTAGAAATTATTTAAGGATTACGCGGTGCTGAAGGCGCGCTTAATGGGTTTTTAAAAGCAGGTTTAGGATTAAAAGGTTCAACTGTTGCGTTTTTCGGGCTGGCACTCTCATCGGGTACTAAATACATAGATTCGACCTGTCCTCCCCCTTGCGGTAAGGCGATAAACCGTCCTTCATCAATTAAATAGGTGACGGTTTCCCCGCGAATTGTATTCCCTTCTTGCAAAACAAATACATTTCCACTGAGAATAATTCGACGTTCTCGACTAAAATATTGGGCTTGGGCTGCGGTGGCCTGAATACTGCGGGCGGGATAGTTAATTTGAACATTGCCCCTAGCGGTGACAATTCCCGTTTGAGCATCGGCTTCTTGAATATCGGAGCGCACGGTCATCGCCCTCCCGACGGCGTTTTTGGCTGCTGGGGGGGCTTGGGCATAACTAGCCGCAGAACTGACTACACTATCTGTAAGGAAACTACTAACTAGGGCAATGGGTAACAGGAGTGTCAACCCCAAGGGAAGGGTGATTGAATTTAACAGTTTGGCAATCAGCATTATGATGTTGGAAACTCTAAAATGTTGACTGGGCGGTGCAATTGAGTCGTAGACATTGAAATTGACACCTTATAGTCGGTGTGTCCATTGTACTCTATCCGCTTCATGACACTTACTCAAACCTACTCAAATACTTAAAATGCTGAATATATAGCAAAAGGCAATATAGATCGCCCTTAAACCAACTCTACATCACACGCACTCTATTAATGCCAAATCTACGAGGGTGATCGCTCTTTTTCAAGGTAAATAACTCAAGGTAAATAAGATGACAGGCCCACACAAAACTGGACAGTATCTACTGATTAGAAAGATTTATGATTTGATTCATAGAATCTTCTAAATGTTTTAATAAAGTATCGACATCTTTTCCAACTTGTTGAAAACATTCTGGGGGAGTAGGATTAGATTCAAAATAAATTAATCTGACATGATCAAAACCAATTCCAATGATTAATACCTCTTTTTCCGGTTGATACCCGTCTACAATTCCGACAATTTCTTTTAAGCGATTTTCAACATTTTGATTCAGTTGTTCAATAGTTGATTTCGGACAGGCGACAAAGTGGGGGGTAGGTTTGAGATCAATTCCGAGGGTATTGGGTTCTTCTCCCCATTGTAGGTGTAAACCCCAAGTTAAGGCGGCGAATTCCTGACGGTTATCTTTCACAAACCGATCCAACTGACTTTGCCAACTTTGCTGTCCTAAACCGGGTTGAGTGCTATCAGGTTTAATCATTTTTCGACGACTGTTTTTCACTGAGATCCTATTTTAACCCATTATGGGTCAATTCTATCAAATTCTATAGATCTAAGTCGATCTACTGATCAAAACTAGAATAACTGTAATAAAAGTCATGAATTTACTCAGTATTTTCAATGAGTACAGGATGTAATCAATAACTGAGTATCCTTAAAAATACGGTATTTTTTAAATTTGATGTATATTAAATTACTTTTATAAATCAATAATTTGGATAAAAAAATCTAAATTTGAGAAACTTTTTGCCTCAATAAATCGTCTTCGCTGTTTAGTGCATTAATTTCAGGATCAGGGTTTAAACAGCTTTTAAATCTACTAAATTTTTAATCAGATTAAATTAAATATTTTCCTGATTAATTGAAAATATCCTGAAAAATAGTATAGCTATTGCGAGTCTTTGCGAGGAAAATTAGATTATGAGTCTCGACACTTTTGATTCTGGAAATTTGTTTTTCAGTCCGACCCAAATTATTCCTAATCCTCAAACCTTATCTTTTGGTTTAGGGGTTAATCTTCCCATGGGTAGAAGTTTTACAAATATTACTCCGACTGAAACTAATTTTATTCCTACCAATAATTCTGATTTAATTATTGGTACTGCATTTCAGGATAATATTTTTGCTCTGGGGGGAAATGATACTATTTATGGTTTAGAAGGGAATGATATTTTAGGAGGAAACCAACAAGCTGATCTAATTTTTGGTAATCTAGGAAATGATAGTATTTATGCTGGTCAAGATGACGATACTTTAGCGGGAGGTCAAGATGATGATCTGATTTTTGGTGATGTAGGAAATGATTTTATTTTGGGCGATCGCGGTGCAGATACATTATTTGGAAATCAGAATAACGATATTATTTATGGGGGAAAAGAGGATGATTTAGTCGCCGGAGGTGAAGGAGATGATCAATTATTTGGTGATTTTGGGGATGATATTCTCCATGGAGATTTTGGTGCTGATACGGTAACGGGTGGAGATGGTAATGATCTATTTTATATTGGCAAAACGATGGGAGAATTTGCTATTAATGATGCTGATATTATCACAGATTTTACTTTAAATCAAGATACTATTGGATTATTAGCAGATCTGACATTCTTGGCTTTAAATATTACTCAAGGTACTGGAGAATATGCTAATGATACGATTATTCAGGATAAAAATTCTAGTGAATATTTAGCAATTCTCAAAAATGTAAATAGTAATAGTCTCAATTCTGATAATTTTGTTTTTGACGGTTTTGATCCAACACCCGATCCAACCTCTGTACCGACTCCAATACCAACACCCGATCCCACACCAATACCAACCTCTGTACCGACTCCAATACCAACACCCGATCCCACACCAGTTCCAACACCCGATCCGACACCAGTTCCAACACCAGTACCGACTCCAATACAAACTCCAATACCAACTCCAATACCAACCTCTGTACCGACACCAGTTCCAACACCAGTTCCAACACCAGTACCTCTTAGTGTTTTAGGGTTTAGTTCTGCTAATTTTAGTGTTAATGAAAATGGCACACTTATTAACACTATTACCATTAATAGAACGGGAGAAAGTAGTGGTTTAGTGACGGCACAAATCACCCCAACGGATGGAACTGCAACGGCAATTTTAGATTATACTAATACTCCCGTAACTGTGACTTTTGCAGATGGAGATATTACTCCAAAAACTGTAATAATTCCGGTCATTGATGATACAATATTTGAACCGACGGAAACCGTTAATTTAGCATTAACTATTACCACCGGAACTGCAACGGTCGGAACTCAAAACACAGCTATATTGCAAATTGTTGATAATGATCCGAGTGATAATCTCCTGTTAAATAGTGCAACCTATTTAGGAACTACTGGAAATGATAGTGGTGCATCGGTTGAAATTTCCCCGGTTGATAATAATATTATTATTGCTGGTAATTTTAACGGTGTGGGAGCAATTCAACGATTACAAAATGGCAATACTGCCCCCTTATCCAATACACCATTAGGCGGTATTGTTAATGATTTAGATGTGGATCGAGATAGTGGGGAAATTGTAGCAGTTGGGGATTTTGGAATTAAGGTTTATAACCCTACAGCTAATACAGTTTTATGGTCACAACCGGGAACTTTTAATCGAGTTGCGATCGCCAATGATGGTACAGTTGCCACTTTAAATAATAGTACCGATACTATTATTTTATGGAATGGAACCGGAACTCAATTAACTAGCACAACCTTAACCGGAACCAATGTCAATCCCGCGGATATCACTATTGATCCTACCACAAAACAAGTCTTTGTTACCGGGTATAATCAAGTTACCAGTCTTTTACAAACTCCTTTCTTACGAGGGTTTGATTCTGCCTTGAATTCCTTATGGAAAACTTGGGATTTCAGTGCAACGGAAGTCACCGGACAAAACTTAGGGGCAGATACCCGGGGAGAACGGATTACTATTGGTAAAGATGGCGGACTTTATTTATTAGGAAAAACCGATGGAGGAAATAACGTTTTTCAACGCAATGGTCAAAACATTACTCAAACTTTAGCAACCTTAGTTAATGTGGATTCTTTTAATAATTTCTCTGGCGCTGGTGCAGGATCTTTCACATTTCACGCCAAAATTAATCCTAATACTGGAATAGTTGATCAGGGTCAATTTATTGTCACCCGCACTAGCACTGGGGCGAATAGTTTTACTCCCAATTCGATTACGGCTGACGAATTTGGTAATATATATATAGGAGGATCTTCGGCTTTCCAATTACAAAATCGTCCTGGTAAAACGATTAATAGTCAACCCGTTGGTGCTTATACCTTGGGAGAAATGGCAGTATTAGGATTATCTGCAGATTATACTATCAGAAAATTCTGGACTCCGTTAACCCAAACTGGTGACGTAGATGGTGCTAAAGGCAGTGTGAATGGTTTTGCAGTTGCGAAGGGTCAAGCGGTGATTTTGGGAACAGTAACCCAACCATCTGTTACAATAACAACTAACGCGATTAATCCTAATCCATTAGGAGGAAATGATGCTTATTTAGCCACTTGGTCGGTTTAGGAAATCATTGATCACTCGCTAGGTTTCTAACCGTTATCTTTGATTGAGAAACCTAGTTTCTTAGATCTGCGTCGATCAGTTTAAATACCCTCTGATGATGCGCTAGAAGCGCAACAACGGGTTTTTTGGTATAACCTGTAAATTATCCCTGCACTTATTATGTTAAAACGTTTGACAATTGCCAGATCTTTGCGCCGTCGTTGGTTATATCCGGTTATTTCAATAACTCTTAGCCTGAGTATTGTATTGAGTTCGACGGTCGCAACTTTGGCAATTCCTTTACCAGAATTAATTTTTAGAGGAATTCAAGTCATCCAATTATCGAATTTATCTGCACGTCAGGAAATTGCGATCGGGGAACAAATTAATCAAGAATTACTCTCAAAACAAGTTAAATTATTTCGTAATCAAGAGGCTCAAAGCTATATTAATCAAATTGGTCAACGTCTAGTCCAAGCCAGCGATCGCCCGAATATTCCCTATACTTTTCAAGTAATTGATGATAGTAGTGTCAATGCTTTTGCTACTATGGGCGGGTTTGTTTATGTTAATACCGGGTTAATTGCCGCTGCTAGTAATGAAGCAGAATTAGCGAGTGTAATGGCCCATGAAATCGGACATATTGCCGGACGTCATGCGATTAAACAAATGCGCCAAGCAGCTGTGGCTGCGGGGGTGGCTACGGCTGTGGGTGCGGATCAGAATAAATTAGTCCAAATTGGGGTGGAATTAGCCTTAAACCGCCCTAAAAGCCGTGAAGCTGAATATGAAGCCGATCGCATGGGTTTAGCTACCCTAGCCCGGGCGGGTTATGCTCCACGAGGCGCCGTTGATTTTATGGCTAAACTGTTAAAAAGTGGTTCTCCGCCAACAATTCTCAGCACTCACCCCGCTACAGGCGATCGCATTTCCGCCATGCAACGACTTCTTGATCCAAGTCAGGTTAATTCAGGTGATGGGTTAGACAGTAATTCCTATCGCGCCACCGTTGAACGAATTTTATCTTAATTTCAACGAATTAATCGAAACTTTACGCGCCTTGAATCGAAGTTCAGGGCGCTTTTGATTGCTATGGATAGACAAAATTCAATCAATATGTTAAGTTAACCTATCAAGTATAGTCAGTCAGCCTAATCCACTCTTTTTTAATGAGTTAGGAGCGGGGGAACCATCTTTAGGGGCTTATCTTCGATTGTTTGTGATTGTCGAGAAGGACATCTCTCAGTCCTAGCCCGTCAGCTAACCCCGTCGGCTGTGAGAGAAGACTGTTGATCGGCAAAGTTTTTACCATTGCCCTCACCGGAATTCTAAGTACATCAGACTCTGTTATTAATACTCAATCCTTGAGGGTTGAATACGAGAATCAAACCCACTTGCAAAGGTGTGTGAGGGTCATGGAAATGGCTAGTTTTTTTGGTTTGCTAATTTTCGGTAATCACAGATATTATATATAACCCATCCTAAAATTCAACGAATGCGGGGATTAACAAACATTAATCTACCCTTGAATTTTGTATTATTCCCATTTGATGCTGACTATGAACCCTGCGATTTTAGTTCTCCTGCAAGTTTTAATCGTGATTGGATTATCCCGATTAATGGGATTATTCTGTCGTCAAATTAAACAACCATTAGTGATTGGAGAAATTATTGCTGGAATTATGTTGGGGCCATCATTATTAGGGTTAATTGCTCCTAATGTGATGACGGCTTTATTTCCTGCCGAAACTTTGCCCTACTTGAATATTTTATCACAAATTGGACTGATTTTCTTCATGTTTTTAATTGGGTTGGAACTAAACCCTAAATATTTAAGTGGGCAACTAGAAAAGGCAGTTTTAATTTCTCATGTTAGTATTGTAGTTCCCTTTGCATTAGGAATTTCGACCGCATTAATTCTATATCCAATTGTTTCTAATAATGGCGTTTCCTTCACAGCATTTGCTTTATTTTTAGGTTCGGCTTTATCAATTACCGCTTTTCCAGTTTTAGCCCGAATTATAACAGAAAATAATTTACAAGTAACTCGTTTAGGAACGTTGGCTTTAACTTGCGCCGCCGTTGATGATGTGACTGCATGGTGTTTATTAGCCTTAGCGATCGCCGTTACCCGAACTAACAGTATATCGGGGGCATTTCCCACAATTATTGCCTCAATTCTGTATATTATTTTAATGGCAACCGCCGGACGGTGGTTATTAAGAAAACTCTCGATCCATTATCAACGCACAGGGCGACTTACCCAATGGGTTTTAGCTTGGATTTATATGGGAGTGGTGGCTTCTGCATTAATTACCGAATTGATCGGAATTCACTTGATTTTTGGAGCCTTTTTAGTATTAGAAAAATCTAAAGATAATCTGGATAAAATTGTATTAAGTGGCAAATTCAAAGAGCCAGAAATGATCTTATCAGGAATTTCAAATCCGTTATTATTTTGTTCATCATATCTATCCCCAGATCCCAATCAATTAACACTCACAGGAGAATTTAAAGAAAAAATATTTATGGGTAAAATACAGGATAAAACCTTATCAAAGCCGATCAATTTTACCGCAAAAATAAACTCTGTTTCCTCCTCAAAAAAACCAATTCATTAATCACTAAAAATTAGTGCTATTTTGGCAAATATGTGATACCATTAAAACAATTAATTAATTTTCGGGTATTTGTTTGTTTTCAACTCCTATTATCAATAGAAACCATGGATTCTTTTATTGCTGGAATTATTTTTGTTGGGGCGATTATTTCAATCATGGGGGAATGGTTACACCTCACTATTGCAGCGTTTTTAGGGGCTCTCCTCCTGATTTTTTTCCATGTAATGACTTTAACCGAGGCTGTTAATTATATCAGTCGAAGTTATGCAACTTTAGCTTTATTTTTTGGCGTGATGGTTTTAGTTCGTGCCTTTGAACCGACTAAAATTTTTGATTATTTAGCCGTTAAAATGATTTTGATGGCTAAGGGAGAAGGGAAAAGGTTATTGTTAGGAATAGTAGCGTTAACCACTCCCATTTGTGCCGTATTACCCAACGCTACAACCGTGATGTTATTAGCGCCTTTAATTCCTCCTATTGCTCAGGATATAGGGATTGATTTTGTCCCCTTATTAATTTTAATGGTATTCATTGCTAATAGTTCAGGATTATTAACCTTAGTAGGAGATCCTGCCACATTTATTGTCGGAGATGCGATTAATATTAGCTTTGTTGAATACCTACAACGCTTGAGTATAGGGGGAGCATTGGCGGTGGTGAGTGTAGTGATTTTATTACCAATTTTATTCCGTAAAACCTGGAATACAAAATTTGAACATTTAGAAGATTTACCCCATCCTAAAATTAATCATCCTCGGATTCTAGCACTGGGAAGTTTAATTATGGTCTTTGTTTTAACTTTTTTTGTAATTGGAGAAACCTTACCCGTTCCTATTTCTCCGGCGGCGGTGGCTTTATTAGGGGCAGCTTTAGCCTTAATGTTAGCTCATCATAGTAAAATTGATACCGTTAATAATATTTTGCGGGATTTAGACTGGAGTACCTTAATTTTCTTTATGTCAATTTTTGTTTTAATTGGAGGACTAGAAAAAACTGGAGTGATTAGCAATTTATCGGGACTTCTAGCGGTGATTTTAGGAAAAAATATCGCTCTAGGTTCAATTTTATTATTAGTAACAGTAGGGATTATTTCTAGTGTTGTGCCTAATATTCCCTTAGTTGTGGCGATGGTTCCCCTATTAAAACAATATTTAGTTAATGTGGGATTTGTCGGTGCAGAAGTGCTTGACCCGGCTTTTAACGGACAGTTTCCCCCGGAAGTATTACCGCTATTTTATGCAATGATGTTTGGGGCAACCTTGGGCGGAAATGGCACATTGGTGGGAGCTTCTTCTAATATTGTCGCCGCCGGAATTTCCGAACTACATGGGCGCACTATTTCCTTTAAAACCTTTCTTCATTATGGGATTCCAGTCATGGCTGTGCAAATATTCGTGGCGATGTTATATGTTACCTTTGCCTTCCTAATTTAAACCGGGGTGATAACAGAAATTTCTTCTTTTATCCAATCTAAAACCGCATAAACTTCTACGGGCTTTTGGCGACCTTTGACTTTAATTTCACCTAAACTTTTAAGAACAATACCATGATGTTCTGCAATAGCGTTAGCAGTTAATTCATTAATTAAAATGGTATATTCAGGATATTCCTTAGTTAAGGTTTCCAAACGCGCCGCCACATTTACTGCATCTCCAATTACCGTATATAATATGCGAATATCGGTAAATAAAACCGAGACCCAACATTATTACAAACCCCAATAAAATCTTATTATTTTTTTTGATTGTTCCCATGTATTGATCTTCTGGAATTACTGTTCCGATGAACCAATGTAATTGATTAACCGCCAATAGATGTTATCCGTTTGTTCTTTATAAAGCGCGATATTAGAGTCAATTCCATGGGTATTGGTAGAGCGATAAACATAGACAGTCCAAGCCGCTTGACCTAGGGTTTTCAGTGCATCTCGATACCAAGGACAACCAGGGGTATACCAATTCGGTTCTTCAATTTGGGTGGTTTTAATTAATTGCAGTTTTTGGCCGATTAATTCATACTGATCTGTTGTTTTAATCGCTAATTTTCTTTCTTCATCCCATTGACGAAAATGCAGTTTAAACGTATTTTGCTTTTCAAAAGCTGTTGTCACCCGTTGAGCGCCGACATAATCCCCATGAGGATAGGCAATATGACTGAAATCCGGTAATTTATTAAACCGAGGTGTTCCGGTGGGAAAGTTTAAAAGTAGATGCTTTATCTGCAAAATGTCAGAAATTATGCCCAATTCCAAATAAATATGTAGAATTTTTCTGACGCAGTTATGAATTTTTATAAGAATAGCACAACCAGAGTATAATAGGAATTAGAGTTTGGAAAATAATATGTCAATTCCCCCTAGTAGGAAGCAGACATTCATAAAATTGATCGGGATTATTTTTTGTATAGCAACCATTGTAGCTATCCTGGTGACAAGGGCAGATTTTGCTATTTCAACCAGCAATATCTTATCGAAGGAAACAACAGCAAAAACTGCTGAAACCCAGGCAATATCTGTGACTTTTCAATCTAATCTCGATCAACCATTACCCACTCCTAACAGTCAGGGAAATCAAGTCATCGACTTACAAACTCAATTGAAAAAACGAGGATATTACCCTGGTGCATTAGATGGAGTTTATGGAGAAGGGACACAAGAGGCTGTTTATAATTTGCAGGTCAGTATGGGCTTAGAGGCAACGGGAACAGTTGATCCTCAAACTTGGCAATACCTCCAGCCCAATGATAGCACTAGGGCTGAGGCTACTTCCACCATCGGGTTAACTACTTCCTCTGTTGGTTTGTCCCCCGACCTGCAAACGATTGTAGATCGAAATCAGCTAATTGTTGCTATTTTAGGAATTGATAGTCCTCCATTTTTTGTCAAAAATAAACATGGTAATTTAATCGGGTTAGATATTAAAATAGCCCAAGATTTAGCCACGGCTTTAGGTGTTTCTCTCAAAATTGATCGCACGGCTAAAACCTTTAATGATGTCGTGGATATTGTCAATTCTCAAAAAGCCGATTTAGGGATTTCTAAACTAAGTCAGACTTTGGCCAGAGCCAAAATGGTTTCTTTTTCCCGTCCCTATTTAACCTTAAGGCATGGTCTATTAATCAATCGTTTACAATTAGCAAAAGCGTCAAAAGGGAAAGATATGGTTGATTTTTTAAAGAATTTTGAAGGAAAAATTGGAGTGATTCAAGGATCATCCTATGTGGGATTTACCAAAGAGAAATTTCCCCAAGCTAAAATTGTTGAATTTACGACTTGGGAGGATGTAATTAAAGCCGCAATCAATGGTGATGTTTTAGCAGCTTATCGGGATGAATTGGAAGTAAAAAAAATTATTCTGAATCAACCTAATATAGCATTAAATTTTAAAACGGTTGCCCTCTCAGATAGTTACGATCCGATTGCAATTGCCCTTCCTTGGTCAAGTGGGCATCTTTTACAATTTGTTAATCTCTACCTAGACTTGAACAAAATCAACTATACCGTTGATAGTCTCATCGAAGAATATTCTCATATCTTTGGAAAAACCGGACAACCCAAACCACAATAAATATTATCCTGAAAATGCTGAAAAAATATTTTAATTTTGCTCAATTATTCAAAATATTGCGTCATCCCTTGGCGATTGTTCCAGGAATTGTATTAGGGCTATATTTTGGCATATTCCAAAAAGAAATAGCCACTTTTTTAACGCCCTTTGGCAATTTGTATTTAGCCTTATTAAAAATGTGTGTTTTGCCGATATTATTCTCGGCGACAACCATGAGTGTTGGGCGGTTAATTAGTAGTCAAGACACTGAGAAATATATCAAACGCATTCTGCTGGTTTTTTCTCTTGGACTATTAGCCTCTAGCGTCATCGGTATGACCATAGCTGTCGTGACTAATCCAGGGGGAAATTTAGATGAATCAACTTTAACAGCTTTAGGGGTAATTGTTAATTCATCAGAACTAGATTTAGAAGTTTCTTTGAGCAGTGATAACCCTAAACCAGAAGAAACTTCTATGTTAATCTCTTTTTTATTCAACTTAGTTCCTGACAATATTTTTTCAGCTTTGAGCGATGGTAATACCCTAAAAATTTTGTTTTTTTCAATTATTTTTGGCATCGCTTTAGGGTCGGTAAAAGAATCATCATCTTCTAGCTTTTTTCAGCTTCTTGATACTATTTATAAAAGTTCAAAACAATTAATTGATTGGCTGATTCTGCTCTTACCTTTTGGCTTATTTTGTCTATTAGCCAGCCAAATTGCTAAAACCGGGTTTGGAATTGTTCTGGCTATGGGTGATTTTGTGGGAGTGGTGATTTTAGCCTATGCCTTAATCTATTGTCTCAGTACCTTAGTGGTTGCTAAACAAGCTAAGACTTCCTTCAAAAATGTCTGTATAGCTTTAAAAGAACCGACCATATTAGCCCTAGCAACCCGAAGTAGTTTTTCCTGTTTACCCTCCTCTATTTCCTCCTTAACTGAGAGCTTAAAATTTGATCTGCAAACGGTTGATTTAGTCACTCCCTTAGCGATTACAATTTGTCGATTTGGTTCCGTTACCTATTTTGCCATATCTTCGGTTTTTATTGCCCAGTTGTATAATACATCCTTGGGTTTATCTAGTTTTTTAATTATTATTATTGCCTCGATTTTTGCGGGGATGGCAACGTCAGGGACAACGGGGGTTTTAACTCTAACTCTATTAGATTTAGTCCTAAAACCCTTGGGATTACCCTTGGAAGCGGTGTTAGTCCTGTTAATTGCCATTGACCCGATTATTGACCCTTTCCGAACTTTGTGTATTGTTCATACTGCGATCGCATCAACTTCGGTTATTGCCGATCCCAGAATTTTAGTTGAATATCCAGTATCAGACCAAAGAGAAATGGTCTAAATTGCAGAATATCCCCAAGCTAAATCTAAAGTAATTTCGGCCATAATTTTCATCGGATCAACCCAAATCAAAGGCAGATCTGTTAAATAATCAAAACCTACAGAAAGTTCCGTACATCCAGCAATCACTAATTCTGCTCCTTGATCTGCTAACCAATAAGTCGCATTAACTAAGATTTCTAAAGCCGGGGCAGAAACTTGAATTCCTGTGGCTTTAATGCCCCAAATTGGATGATAAATGGCATTCATAATCTGGTTTTGGACTTCAGAATTTAAGTCAGGTTGAATATAATTTAGTCCTAATGCGGTTAAACTCTGGTGATAAAGTTGGGTTTTGAGTGTTCCTGTGGTTGCTAAAACCCCAATATTTTGATATTGCGGATAATTGGTTTTAATGAATATACTTGTAGACTGCATCCAATGAATCCAAGGAATATTTAATTGAGGTTGAACTTGATCATAAAAAGCATGGGAAGTATTACAAGGAATCACTAAAAAATCAGCCCCGGCGGTTTGTAAAATTTTGCCATATTTAACTAACCAGGGGGTGCAATTTTCCGCCTCTCCAATAATACTTTTAGTCCGATTCGGAATATCCGTAGCATTAACTAAAAACCAAACGGGATGATCTTGATCACAACAGGCTCCTCGCGCTTGATTTATAGCAATTAAGTGACGCTCTAATTCAATATGAGCTAAAGGCCCTAACCCCCCAATAATTCCCGGAATTGCTTGTTGTTTGATTAGCTGGTTCATGGATTAAATAGTCACATTTTATGATCAAATCTAACCCGAATAGGATTAAACCGGAAAAATACAAAATTTGTAACTTCTTAAAAACCCAAAAACCCTCCGATCCAACAGCAAGAGGATTGATAGAATTGATGGCTAAATCCCTCACTAAGATTGACGTGGAAGTTAAGGTTAATTTTCCCAGAACATTAATTATTTTCAGCGATCGCTTTTGTTAAATCAATAATTACATCATACCGAAAATCATCGGCTAATTGAGTTAATAATTTACCAATCGACTCTTGAGAAAGTGGAATCTTTTTAACCGCTTCAGCAACTAACCTAGAGTTAAGTTTTAATCCGGCTTGATATAACTCTTGAACAATCGGTTTTGCCAATAATTCTAACACCTCTGGAGTTAATTCTGCAAGCTGGTTTAATTCTAAGGTCGAGGTTTTTAAATCCTCTAAATTTTCTTCATAAATAAAACTAATTCCTAAATGTTCAGAAAGTTTTTCAAATAACAAATCAACTCGAAAGGGTTTTCTAATAAAATCATCACATCCCGCCGATAAAGACACTAATTGATCCTGTTGTAAAGCACTAGCAGTTAAGGCAATAATCACCGTAGATTGACCTGCTTGTAAATGCTGTTTAATCCTTTGGGTTGCTTCATAGCCATTCATAATCGGCATTCGCATATCCATAAAAATTAAATCTGGTTGCCAATTCTCCCAAATTGTAACGGCTTCTTGACCATTTTCTGCTTCTTTTAATTGAAATCCCAAGGGTTTTAAAACCTTAATCACTAACTGTCTATTTGTCCAATTATCATCAACTACTAAAATCCGATAGTTAGGTTGATTGGGGGCTAAATTGATGACTCGTCGGGTCAATTCTTCAGAACGAATATCGGAAAAAATAGCTAAATTAGCTTGAATATAAAATTGAAATATTGTGCCTTTTCCGACTTGACTATTGACGGTTATTTCTCCTCCCATTAATTGCACAAACTGTTTACTAATAGATAGACCTAATCCAGTTCCTTGTTCAGATTTTCGGCCTGTTTCAGTCTGGATAAACGGTTGGAATAGTAATTCTAATTCTTCTGCTGAAATTCCCGATCCAGTATCTTCAATTTCAAAGCCGAGTAAAATTTGATTTGGGGATATCTGATTATTTAAGGGTTTAACTTTTAAAGTAATAGACCCTTTTTTGGTAAATTTAATTGAATTTCCTAATAGATTAATTAATACCTGTCGCAATTTACTTTCATCAGTTTCAATATATTCAGCCATACCCAAATCGGAAATAATATTAAACTCTAAACCTTTAGATTTGGCTTTAAATGCTAACATATCTTTAATCGAATCAAGAAGACGCGGTAAATCAAACTTACTGGGATTTAATACAATTTGTCCCGCTTCAATTTTAGACATCTCTAAAACATCATTAATTAAATTCAACAGATGTTCACCACTGCGACCAATAATGTCTAAATGCTCTTGATGTTCGGCTAACAATACCAAAGGATTTCGCTTTAAATCTCGTTCTATTAGTTGCGTAAATCCTAGAATAGCATTCATCGGTGTTCGCAATTCATGACTCATGCGGGCGAGAAATTCACTCTTAGCACGATTTGCGGTTTCCGCCGATTCTTTAGCTTGCTGTAAGGCAATTTCAGCTTGTTTGCGATCGCAAATATCCCGAACAATTGCACAACCGTATTCTTTATTATTATATTCTAAATAACTGAGCGTAATTTCAACACTAATTTCTTGACCTGTTTTGGTTAAATGAACAGATTCAAAGGTAAAAGAACCCTGTTGTTTTAACTCCTCCCAAGAAATTGGCCAGGCATCATCAAGTGCTTGAACATCAATATCTTTAACCTGCATTTTCAATAATTCTTCTCTGGAATATCCCAAAGCATTACAAGCGGCTTCATTAACATCAAAAAATTGTGCTTTACTATCTGTAAATAAGAAATAATCCCTTGATTTTTCAATAGAAAACTGCGTTAATCTCAATTTTTCATCAATTTCTTTTCGTTCCGTAATATCTTCAATTACCCCCAAAATTCCAATCACATTTCCATCAGAATCCTGCATGGGAATCCGACTAATATCTAACCATAATTGTCGCCCATCAGCAGAAAGTTTTTGTTTGGGTGCAATTAAGTGCATTTCCGCTTGTTTAGATGCCATTACCCGCCGATCTTGGGCGCGAAAAAAGTCTCCAATTTTAGGATCAGAAAATAAATCATGATCGGTTTTTCCCCTCACATATTCTGGACTTTCTAACTTAGCGGCTTCTGCCCAATTTGTATTACACCCTCTAAAGACTAAATTGGTGTCTTTCCAAAACACTTGTTGAGGAATATTATTTAAAATTAAACGTAAATATTCCTCTCGTTCTTTAATATCTTCTTCCGCTAATTTACGTTGGGTAATATTCTGAATTTGAGTCATCACAGAATAAGGTTTCCCCTGAGCATCTAAACGTAAATAACCATTGACAATCGCATAAACCCAATGTCCTTGTTTATGTTGATAACGTTTTTCTAGTTGAAATTGTGATATTTTTTGAGTAATTAACTGATTGAAAGATTCAAAACTAATGTTTTGATCATCAGGATGGGTAATTTGATTAAATTGAAATTCGATTAGTTCAGCTTGAGAATACCCCACAAACTTACAAAAAGAAGAATTGACTTCTAAAAACTTCCCCTCCAAGGAAATTTCTACCATTCCAATCGGAGATAAGTGGAATAAATCTCGCCAATGGGATTGCCTTTCTTGGAGTGCAATTTCCAGTTGCTGACGCGCTTTAATTTCTGCTTCGAGTTGCTGTTGTAATACTTGTGTTTTTGACCCTTTAGAATTTTTCATAATTAATTACCCTGATCTAATTTTGGTAAGGTAAAGTAGAATGTGGTTCCAATTTGCCATTCTGATTCTAACCAAATTCTCCCTTGATGACGTTCAATGATCTTTTTACAAATAGCTAACCCCACCCCAGTTCCTGGATACTCTTGATTGGTGTGAAGACGCTGAAATACTTGAAAAATCCGATCAAAATTTTCTGGTTTAATCCCGATCCCATTATCCTCAACTCTAAATAGCCATTCTTCGGGTTTTTCTTGAACAGAAATTACGATTTTAGGTTGAATATTAGGACTTTGGTATTTAATTCCATTCGCAATTAAGTTCTGAAATAACTGTCCTAATTGAATCCGATCTGCCATTATTATTGGTAGCTTCTCACAAGTAACAATTGCAAGACTATTTTCAATTATACTATGTAAATCAGCTAAAGATTTTCTTAAAATTTCCTGACAGTCTGTCGGTTCAAAGTTACGTTTTTTGGTTCCGACTCGGCTATATTCTAACAAGTTTTTGATTAGTTCTTGCATTCTAATCCCCTCTTCTAAAATTGGGCTAACATATTCCTCCGCTTCTTGTTCTAAATTGATTTCGGATTTTAAGGCTAATAACAGTTCTGCAAATCCCGTGATTGTTTGTAAAGGTTGCTGTAAATCGTGAGAAACGACATAGGCAAATTCTTCTAAATCTCGATTAGAACGCTTTAACTCTTGATTTAATTGTTCCAGTTTAATATTTTTATTTTGTAGTTGTTGTTGTAAACGGCGAATGGTCAGTTGATTTTCAATTCGAGCAAAAACTTCTTCTACCTGAAAGGGTTTAGTAATATAATCCACACCCCCAACAGTAAAGGCTTTAACTTTATCGAAAACATCATCCAAGGCACTTAAAAAAATTACTGGGATTGCAGCCGTTTCTTCTTGCATTTTTAGGCGTTCACAAACTTCATACCCGTCCATTTCTGGCATTTTAATATCTAATAAAATTAAATCCGGTGGCTCATGTTTTACCGCCATTAATGCTAATTTTCCATTAATAGCACATTGAACCTCGTACCCCTGTTCACTTAAAGTTTTGGATAACAGTCTTAAGTTATCGGGGGTGTCATCAACAATTAAAATATGACCTTGATGATCTGACATAAAGTTTGTACCAAAAATCTAGGTTTAAACCCTCGCCTTTTTAGAGCGGCTTTTCCAGTATAATCTACTCAAATCCAGTTGTGGAAAAAAAGTATTCCAAAGGAGTAGAGGTGTAGGAGGTAGATAGGGGGATTAGGTTAACCCAAAAGTCCCCAAATCCCCCTGTTTGATTTAGGGGGACTGGGAAATCTTTACCTCAGATTCGGTGATTACTGGCCTCCTACACTCTCCACACTCAGGGGAACCATATCGCCTTGAAATGTGAGTCCCAGAAACATTGCTTCTTTGGGTCGGATAATATTGCCTGTTAAAACGCAGCGTTCCTCTTGTTCTGCAATAGCGGAAATATGGGCGCGGATATCTTCTCTGGTCAAGGGGGGTCGATAATCTCCTGATTTTTGCTGGACATAATTCCAAAGGATATCTCGAATCAATGCTTGATAGCCTTTGTTCTTGGCCAGTCCTTTTAATTTTTCTTTGAGATCCCGTTCTAGGCGAATGCTGGTGACTTCCATATCGGTTGTTGAGGTTCGAGGAAGGGTATACATAATTTTTTCTCCTTGAAAAACTAGACGTTTGTGTAATATTAGTGTAGTATAAATAACGTGAGATTAAAACTATCTAAATTAAGGTTTGGCTTTTGCCAACGGTGTTAACTTCTGCTATTGTATTAGGGTCTGTACTCAAAAACCCTATCAATTTTTCTTCCTCAAGACCTAGACTAAACTCCAAATATAGGGTATAATCATTGGTGATTCCCAATTAAGACGCTATATCTAGTATTTGGGAAACTATCGTGCAGAATCTAGGTGTTTGCCCATGTCTCATAATTTAATTCAGGCTGGAGTGATTGTTCCGAGTCAATGGCCTCTAGCCCGTGTCTGGTTGGAAGTTGCTACCTTACTCAGTATCGCACCTCGAAACATTGAGCGCCTGGAATTCTGGCAACACCAAATTTGGGTAAAAATTGAACATAAAAAAGCTGTTTTTATCAGCTATCGTCGCCTACCCCTCTGGAAAGAAACGGGGTTAGATGCGATTAAAAATAGTGGCGATCGCCCTTACTTAGATCAACTAGGGGAAATGCTCAGTTTAGAAGTGAAGCAATACCCAACTCAGTATGACTCCTCCCTCTTAGAAGCATGGCGGTCTGCCTGGGCGCAAAAATCCCAACAATTGAAACTGGAAGCCCAACGTCAAGCTCAAGAAGAAGAACGTCTCAGACCCCTGCGGGAGCGTCAACAAGCAGGTCAACAATGGTACGACGGCTGGAAAACCATTTTGCGTTACTGCAATAGCTTTGATGGCTTAGAACGCTTGGCCCCCGAACTCCAAAAACAAAGCCAAGAATTTATTGACATACCCCAGGGGGAAACCGCCATGGAACTTTGGCATCAACGATGGCAAGAGATCACCCACGCCACTGCCTAGTCTATAGCGCTAGGGAACACCGGAACACCGGAACACCGGAACAGGGAATGGGTAATGGGTTTTGGGTTTGCTGGATTTAGAAGTGTCCTAACTGTAATGCGTAGTGCTATAGTGCATCAGGTGTTCTTTTATTTCTAACCATAACTTCAAAGCCTAATTCCTAATTAATGATGATATCCCCATTAACTATTCCAGAAGCCCAAGCCATTTTAAAGGGCTTTATTTGTACGGATGTAATTTCCCCTATTTCCGATCCAGAAAAGGTGAAGATTCAAGCCGCATTATTATTACTTAACCGTGAATCTGAATATCAAATGATTGGCATTTGTGCTGATGACATGGCGCAGGCTTTAACCGCATTAACTGAGTATTTAAAAGCCTTTGAATATTCAGTTAATGTAAAAGATCATGCCTTAGAACCCATCTCGGAATCGGTCTATTTAAAATTCAATGGTCGCAGTCAAAATTTTTATATTAGTCCCTATTTAGAAAAATATCGTGGGGTGCTAATTTCCTTTCAATCCACCGAAGAAAATGGAATTAATGGAGTATACGGACATTTTCCTTTAGATTTATTTGCTTAAAATTAATAAATTAAGAACAGGGAACAGGGAACAGGCTGCGTCGTGAGCTTGTCGAACGAGAACAGGGAACAGGGAACAGGGAACAGGGAACAGGCTGCGTCGTGAGCTTGTCGAACGAGAACAGGGAACAGAAATATTACCCATTACCCATTACCCATTACCCATTACCCATTACCTATTTAGGTTAAACTACAACACCAGGAGTTGGTGGTGGTGGTTGAGGTGGTGCGGGTTCGGGTGCGGGTTCATTAGAAACACCGCCATAACCATCCATCACATTGTTGTAAAGTTGGATATACTCTTTAGCGGAATTTTCCCAACTAAAGTTTTGACCCATCGCCCGACGTTGCAGTTCTCGCCATTGATCTTTAAACCGGAAAGCTTCGGACGCCCGAACCATTGAGGTATAAAAATCTAAGGGTTCATAGCGATCAAAACAGTATCCCGTACCATGATAATTAATCGGATCATTATAGGATACCGTATCAACTAAACCGCCCGTCCGTCGAACAATCGGAATACAACCATAACGCATCGCCAACATTTGACTAATGCCGCAGGGTTCAAACCGACTTGGCATAATAAAGGCATCACAACCCGCATAAATCCGCCTTGATAGGGCATCATTAAACAATAATTGTGTCGTCATCCGACCTGGATAACGGGAAGCCATGTGCCATAATTGGGTTTCATAATAGCGATCGCCCGTTCCTAAAACAATCAATTGAGAATCGCTATAGGATAAGAATTGATCCATAATTTGTATTACCAGATCAATCCCTTTCTGATCGACTAATCGGGTGACCATCCCCATTAAAAAAGTATTAGAATTAACTTCTAATCCCACTTCTTCTTGAATGGCAACTTTATTGGCGCGGCGATTTTCCAAACTATCAGCCGTAAACCGTTCGGGAATATAAGGGTCAGTCGCCGGGTTATAGGAATTCGTATCAATTCCATTTAAAATTCCCGTCATTTTGCCACTGACAAAGGAAAGTAATCCTTCTAAATTTTCCCCATAAGCTGCGGTTTGAATTTGTTCAGCATAAGTCGGTGAAACCGTTGTTACTCGGTCAGCGGCTTGTACCGCCGCCGCCATGGTGTTGTGACCCTGCATATACCAAGGACACCAAGTAATTCGTTCCAAATACCAACGCCAAGGCCCTTGATATGCTAAATTATGAATAGTGAAGATTGTGGCAATATCCGGTGTTTCTTGCATCCAGACAGGGATCATTCCGGTATGCCAGTCGTGGCAGTGAATGATATGGGGTTTCCAATAATTCCAGGCAAATTCCGCCGCACCACTAGAAAATAAAGTGAACCGCCACTCCTCATCCTCTCCGTAATAAACGCGACGAGGCATAAAAGAGGGATGCCCAAATAAATATAATGGCACATCTGTTTTTGGAAATACCGTTTCAAAGACAGCGAAACGCTGATACATGGCATTTCCCCACCAGATCGGGTCTTTGGGGACTTTGATCTTATCGGCGAGAAAGCCATAATAGGGCATAAAGATGCGAACATCGTGTCCCATTGCCCGCAACACCTGCGGCAATGCACCGACCACATCTCCCATCCCACCTACTTTTGCTAAAGGTGCCGCTTCTGCGGCGACAAATAGAATTCGCATTTTGATTTTGCGTTCCCTTAGTTGCTCCGTAACGTCATCATACCTCTGGTGGGCGTACTATTGAAACGCTTTAATCTAGTTTCGATGAATTAGCGATCTAGGTCAATCGAAAAGGTAATGCCCACTTCAAAATAATTTCAAAATAGTATTGTATGTTGCAATTAGCAGTAAATTTTATCGAAATCAACTGAATTGATGGTGTAGCTAGAGATTCAGTTATCAAGGCCTTTTCGCAGGAGATTCAAAAAATGCTTGATCAACTGCTCAATTCTATTTCATCTTGGAGGGGGTTTTGCCGGGTATTTACCCGACTTTCCCTTCTGAGTACGACTTTAGCCTTAACTATGGTGGGAGGAGGAGGAGTCGCCTCGGCGAACACCGTCTTACTTTCACAAAATCCTGGGAATACTGATTCAGAAACCGCCGTTGTCCAACGTAATTTCCTTAAAGATGGGGTTTACCTCTATGGTCAATCTCCGCAACCGGAACAAATTGGACAATCTTATATGGTGTTTGAAGTCAAGCAAGGTCAAGTAACTGGGGCGTTTTATATGCCGCGCTCGTCCTTTGACTGTTTCACCGGAGTTCCTGAAGGCAATTATCTGAGTTTAAAGATTATTGAAAGTTATACTCAAGAAACCCATTCCTATCAAATTGGTTTGAATAATACTGCTGTTGTAGCGACAACCGGAGGTCAAGTTAGCGAAAATAATCTGGTTTTAGAAGGATTTAATCGTCTTCCTAATGTTAGTGAAAACGATACTCGGATTCTGAATCAATGTAAAGCCGATCTCAATTCAAGGCTTTAGCTGAAACAGCCTCAAGCCTAGGGTTTCTATTTTTCTCGATAAACTCGAATTAATTCTGCACCAATACTAATGGCGATTTCTTCGGGGGTTAACGCCCCAATTTCTAATCCAATGGGAGCATGAATTTTTTCGAGTTGATGGGGAGAAATTCCAGATTCCTGTAAATCTTGGTAAACCCAGTTAATCCGTTTTTGACTCCCAATCATTCCAATATATTGATAGGATAAATCCCAATTTAAAATTACCTTTAAGGCTTCAATATCTTGAATATATCCTCGATTTACCAAGGCAATATATAGGTTTTTATGGGATGTCAATTGTTCTAAAACATTGCTGACACTTTGATTAAAAATCTTGGTAAAAGGAGGAAATCGTTCTGGATTAGTTAACTCAGTACGAGAGTCTTGGATTATAATTTTAAAGCCAATAAAATCAGCTATTTGAGATAACTTTTCTCCAATATGACCCGCGCCTATAATTAATAAAATTGGCGAGGGTTTTAGAGTTTCTATAAAGGTCTGATCAGAGATTGAAATTGGGTTGTTTTTAGTCAGTAAATAGGGAAAAGTTTGATCAAAAGAAGTTACAATAATAACAGATTTTCCTATTTCTAAATTCCGTAAAATTTTTTCCGTTAATGCGATCGCTTTTTCCCCTGACCATCTTTCTAATAAAACCTGCATTAATCCGCCACAAACCCCCTGGGTTTCCCGGTCAGGAGCACCGGATAAATCAATTTCAGCTAATTGCTTTTTTCCGGTTTTTAAAACTTCCCTAGCTTGCTGAATAACTTTAAATTCTCCCGCGCCTCCTCCAATAGTCTCAAAAGTTCGACCATCGGCACAAATGATCATTTTAGCCCCCATTTCTCTAGGGACTGAACCTTTAATCCGGGTGACAGTTGCCACCACCACATCCCCTTGATTTAAAACTTGAATAAGTTGCTGGTAGAATTGAATCATTATAACACGATAAAGGTGATTAATCAATAGAATACTGGATTAATAACTAAGATTAATCACAGATTAAATCATTGATAATTATTAAGTAGATTGTATCTGTTCAATAGCGTTTAAAATCGCTTCTGGGGTAGCAGGAGAAGCTAAAAAAACCGAATCCGTTTTACCAAAAGCTGCAATAGCTTCTTTAATTGCTTCTCTAACAGAAATTGCTAACATAAAAGGAGGTTCTCCCACCGCTTTACTTCCATAAATTACCCCATCCTGTGCCGCCCGTTGTAATAAATGAACCTGAAAATTTTTAGGAACTTCTTTAATCGTCGGAATTTTATAGGTACTGGGGGCAAAAGTTTTTAATTTTCCTAACTCATCCCAAATCAATTCTTCCATGGTTAACCATCCCATTCCCTGCACAAAACCTCCTTCTATTTGTCCAATATCAATTAAAGGATTTAAGGATTCTCCCACATCATGAACAATATCCACTTGACGCAGTTTAAAAGTCCCTGTCAATCCATCTATTTCCACTTCACTTACCGCCGCCCCATAAGCATAATAATAGAAAGGTCTACCCTTGCCTATTTTGGGATCATAATAAATATTAGGAGTCCGATAATAACCCGTTGTTGATAAACTTACCCGTTGATTATAGGCTTGTTTAACCACCTGATTAAATTCTATTTTTTGACTAGGATAAGTTTGACAATAAATCCAATCTTGATCAAAAATTAATTCTTGAGGTTCATCAAGATTTAACAACTTTGCCGCGACTTTTGATAATCTTTTTTTGAGGATTTTACAGGCATTTTTAATCGCTTGACCATTTAAGTCAGAACCACTAGAAGCAGCTGTAGCACAGGTATTGGGGACTTTATCCGTACTCGTAGGCATAATTCTGAATCGTTCAATATTTACCCCTAATGCTTGGGAAGCAACCTGTAACATTTTAGTTTGTAAACCCTGACCCATTTCCGTCCCCCCATGATTAAGTTGAATACTCCCATCTAGGTAAATTAAAATTAAAGCACCCCCTTGATTATATTCGGTTTTAGTAAAGGAAATTCCGAATTTAACTGAGGTAATTGCTAACCCGCGTTTTTGATAATTATTATTTTGATTAAATTGTGCTATTTCTATTTTTCGCTGGGCAAAATTTGATTTTAATTTAACTTCTTCCCAAACCCTTAAAATCCGATTATCAAAAATTTCTTGACCATAATGGGTAGTATTAGTTTCTGCTTCACCGTGATAAAAATTACGTTCTCTGACTAATTCAGCAGGTAATCCCAATTGACGCGCAATTCTATCAATTATTTCTTCAATAATTACCATACCCTGTGGCCCACCAAATCCCCTAAAAGCCGTATTAGAAACTTTATTAGTTTTAACAACTTGACCTCTAATTTCTAAGTTAGGAATATAATAACAATTATCCAAATGAAACATCGCCCGTTGTAAAATAGGAAAGGATAAATCCGCACTCCAACCGCCATCGGAATATAAATCAATATCTAGGGCTAAAAGTTGACCTTCCGAGTTAAATCCTACTTGATATTGACATAAAAAAGGATGTCGTTTTCCGGTGGTAATCATATCTTGATCTCTTTTGAGTCGAACTCGCGCCGGACATCCGGTTTTTTGGGCGGCTAAAGCGGCTATTGCTGCGGTAGGATTAGCTTGGGTTTCTTTGCCTCCAAACGCGCCTCCCATGCGTAAACAAGTGACAACTATTTGATTTCTAGGAATTCCTAAAACCTCGGAAATAATCGCTTGAGTTTCACTAGGATGTTGAGTCGAGGAATAGACTTGATAATTGTCTTCCATATTGGGAATAACCCAACTAACTTGAGTTTCTAAATAAAAATGATCTTGACCTGGAATTTCAATCTCTCCAGTTAAAATAAATTCAGATTTCTGTAAATTATTAGTGATATTTCCCCGACTCATAATATTTTTATCCGCGTGAAAACTATTATTTTTAATTGCGTCTTTAATTGTTAAAATAGGCGTTAATACTTCATAGTCAATTTTTATAGTTTCGGCTGCTTTTTGGGCTGCATTTTCTGTTTCTGCAACTACCCAAACCACAGGTTGACCCCAATAGTTAATTTCATCCGCAGGTAATAGGACTTCATCGTGTTTAATAGTTCCGGTGTTATTATTACCTTTGATATCATTTGCTGTTAAAATAGTAACAAACCCCAGAATATTATCTAAATTTGAACTATCAATTTTTAATAGTTTAGCTTTAGCATAAGGAGATAATACTGGCCATAAATATAACATTCCGTGGGGTAATCTTTGGTCATCGGTATAAATCGCTTTTCCCGTAACATGACCAACGGCGCTTTCATGGGGTTTAGATTTATTATTGTTATTATTGTCTTTCATATTTTTATCCTTAGATTCGTTGTTGCGCGTTGTTGCGCTTAAGCGCAATCTTTACAAGGGCACTCATCCCAAAAACGTTTTATAGCATATCCATCAAAAATTCCCCGAATCAAAATTGACAAGGACTGGGGGTTAAAGTCCAACAACGTTTTATCGGGGAGGAAATTCTAGGAAAAACTTTTCAAACAAATTAGCAACTAATCGTTTTCTATAACTAGCACTTCCCCGTAAATCCGTCAAGGGATTAAAAACATTTTTTAACATAATTTTAGCCTGTTGAATAGTTGCTAAATTCCAGGGTTTTCCGATTAACATTCCTTCAATCTCAATCGCTCTTAGGGGAATTGCTGCGACTCCACCATAGGCGAGTCTAGCATAAATAATTGTATTATTTGTATCCAAATCAATTGTAAAGGCGGCGGAAACAATACTAATATCATCGGTTCCCCGTTTTCCCACTTTATAAGATTGACTCAAACGCCTAATAGCATTTTTAGTAATAGTTTTAGGCATAATAATTGAAACAATCACTTCTTGGGGTTGTAATTGGGTTTGACGATAACCCTTAAAAAATTCATTGATAGAAATTATTCGTTCTCCGGTTAAACTTGCTAACCGTATTTGAGCATCTAAAGATAATAAAACCGGGGCTAAATCTCCAATGGGAGATGCTGTAGCAATATTACCTCCAATAGTAGCACGGTTACGAATTTGTTTACCCGCAAACCAGGTTAACATTTCATCTAAACTCGGAAATATTTCCCTTAATTGTGCTTGAATATAACTCAAAGGAATAGCAGCACCAATTTCTACTGTATCTGAATTGTGGTGCATTTGTTGGAGTTCTGTAACGGATTCTAAAGAAATTAGGGTAGGAAATTCTTGGCGATGATGACTAATTTCTAAACCTAAATCCGTTCCACCTGCAATTAATTGAGCTTGGGGATATTGTTGTAAAAGATATAAAACTTCTGAAAGTTGAATCGGACGGAAAAACTGTTGACAAGGGGTAATATATTCGATATAATTAAGTTGTGAATTAATTTGTTGTAAACGGTGACTAAATTGATCACAGGGATGGGAGTTATTAACAGCTTCTGCTGCTTTAATAATCGGTAAATAACCCGTACATCGACATAAATTCCCTTCTAAAGATTCATCATCAACCTGACCGTTATAGTACGCAGCAAATAAACTCATAATAAAGCCCGGGGTACAATATCCACATTGAGAACCTCCCAAACTAACCATCGCTTCCTGTAACGGATGCAGACCGTATTTCCCAACACCTTCAACGGTAATAATTTCCCGCCCCGCCATCATTGCTAGGGGAATTAAACAACTATTCATTGCTAGATATTGGGGTTGTCCGTTCGCCCCCTGACCCACAACAGCAACCGTACAAGCACCACAGTCCCCATCCCCGCAACCTTCCTTTGTCCCTACCCGTCCACTACTTCGCAAATATTCTAATAAAGTCAGGGTGGGAGAAAGGTCTTGGATATCGACTTTTTGACTATTAATTATTAGACTAAAGGTGTTATTTTGCATAAGGTATAGTCTTTAGAAAAGTGTTTGTTGTTGCGCTTCAGCGCTCTTTGTAGGGACACTCATCTCAACAACTTAATCAGATTACTTCAAAAATACTAAACCACTATATAAATGAAAGGCATTATCCCAAAGACTTTCTGATTTTCGAGATAAATCAATATGGGGTTTAATCCGACCAAGAAATTGAGTATAATCTAATGTAGTTTCGGCAAAAGGTGTAAACTCAGACCAGAGTTGGGCGTGAGTTAACAATAAATTTAACTGTTCTTTTAACAGATTCCAATTAATTCTATTTGTATTTTGAGAAACTGGGAGAGTTTCTTGAGAAAATTGACTAAAATCAACTCCCTGTTGAAAATCATAATTTTGATCACAAATTCTTAAAATACAACCCCGTTTAGGCAAATGTAAATCATAGATTTGAGCATAATCTTGAGTAGTTTCTTTATGACGAAATCGTTCAGATTTAGGACGACGGGGATCATAATCTAAGGATTCCACAAATAATGGTAATAATCCCTCAACCCGTTGGGTAACTTCCTGCCAATTAAACGTCATAGAACCTAATTGCTCTTGTTCATTTTGACAAATAATAGTCGGTTGAGGGGATAAAGATTGAATTGATTGTACCTGAAAAACCTGGAGTTTTTGAATCTCCGTTAAAGATACCCAAAATACTGGTATTCCGGCTTCTAACATTTCCTGACCATAAACCTTTAATTCCCCCATTTCCCCAGTTTTATACAGACGCCAACCCCGACTTTGTAGCTGCATTCGGGCGGTATAGGGATCGGTTTTCAACATTCGGGCTAAGGTTCGGGCGGCGGCTGGTTTTTTTTCTGGGGCTAAAGGTTCTAAAATTAAAACACCTAATTCTTGATTAATGGGGTCAGTTTTAGCTTGAATAATTGCTTCTTGACGTCGATTTTGTTCAATATCTTCAATTCTTTGTAAACCCTGACGCGCCTGGGAGACAATTTTAGGGTTAGTGGCATCTTTGAGTAATTTACGATAAACCTTTTCGGCGGTTTCTAATTTATCAGTCCCTTCATACCAACGCCCAGCATATAACTGTACCCAAAAATTCTGGGGTTCTTGTTTTTGCAGTTGCTTTAACAGTTTGGCAGCTTGGCGGTAGTCCTGACGGTCTAGGGCTTCCGCGACTTCTTCGAGTTCTTTCATGATTTTACCTCTTGCCCTCACCCTATTGTGCCATTTCTTTCCTAATAAAATCACCTCCTTTGCAATTAACAAAGAAGGTGAAAAAAAATAAGGATAATTAAATCAACTTATTTAGGGCAAACGGAAATATTATTAGCGTTCAGAACAACTGTTCCGGCACTTTGCTGTTGGATTAAAACGGGGTTGCCTGTATCAGTTTTGATGATTAAAGGACTTAAAGCCAGACATCCTTGAACCAATTCGCCCCATTCTTCCACTTTGCGACTATATTCAGCCCGAACCCGGGGAACATCATCTAAGGTAATACCATTGGGGATCGGAGGTAAGTTAGGGATGAACACCGTATCGGTAATTACCGCATCACTGGTGATGCTGCTATCAGCCCCTAATTCATAGATAATCGGGAATTTGAAGGCCGAAGGTAGGGTTCTATCCGGGTAGCCCAGGTCGGGTAAGCTGTAATAAATCGGGGGCTCAACTCGTCCAAGATCAGGATCTTTGGGTTGATATTTATAATCAAAGTCAGAGGGAACTACAGGTGTCCCAATAGGATTTTGAGCGACAGCAGGTAACTGTGAAGCTACTGCAATCAGGGCGCATAGGCCACCAATCAGTTTAGAATTCATCGTTTTCATCTCCTCAATCTCACCAACGTAAAAATTAACGAACTCTGGACGTACAGTTGATTCTAGTTTGATCAACATTACTCCATTTGGCTTTACAGAACTATAGCCTATCTTAACCCAGATTCAGAAAGGGTTTCTGCGATCGCCTTGAGTTCGAGTAGGTTTCTATCTTAGATTTTGATAGAGCTACCTGGCAACTCTATCAAATTTTAGTCTGTATATCAAGGGAAAGGGGCTTAGGTTAGAATAACAGGGGACTATCAAAACTGGAACAGAAATTGAATGGATGGGTCTGAAGGTGTAATAATTCCCTTACCGCCAGAGGGATATAAGTCGGGGTTTGTCGGAATTATTGGCCGCCCGAATGTGGGGAAATCAACATTAATGAATCAGATGGTAGGTCAAAAAATCGCCATTACTTCCCCCGTAGCTCAAACGACGCGCAACCGTCTGCGGGGGATTCTGACCAAGGCTGAGGCCCAAATTATTTTTGTCGATACCCCCGGAATTCATAAACCCCATCATCAATTGGGTAAGGTTTTGGTACAAAATGCTAAGTTGGCGATTTCGTCCGTTGATGTTCTGTTGTTGGTGGTAGATGGGTCTGTGGAGGCTGGAGGGGGCGATCGCTATATTATTGAGTTACTCGAGCAAGTCAAAATTCCGGTAATTCTGGGGATGAATAAACTGGATCAACAGCCGGAGGATACGGTAATTATTGACCGGAGTTATGGCCAACTCTCCCAACCTTATGAATGGCCTGTAGTTAAGTTCTCAGCATTAACCGGGGATGGTGTCAATGATTTGCAACAATTATTAATAGATCGTTTAGATCCTGGCCCCTATTATTATCCCCCGGATTTAGTTACCGATCAACCGGAACGCTTCATTATCGGAGAACTGATTCGAGAACAGATTTTACTCAATACCCGCGAAGAAGTCCCCCATTCCGTAGCGATTTCCGTTGACCGGGTGGAAGAAGACCCTAAAATTACTCGGATTTTAGCGACTATTCATGTTGAGCGTCCTTCCCAAAAAGGGATTTTAATTGGCCATCAGGGCAGTATGTTGAAAACTATTGGCAGTGATGCCCGCCAACAAATTCAAAAGTTGATTGATGGTAAGGTCTATTTGGAGTTATTTGTCAAAGTGCAACCGAAATGGCGTCAGTCCCGCAGTCAGTTGGCGGATTTAGGCTATCAAGTTGAATAGGAGTTTCTAGGGAATGGGTCAACTTGATTCGCACAGATTAACAAATTTGTTGTTAAGCTTTAGCCCCTAGAAAGAGCGCTAAAGCTCAACAACGTATCAAGGTTTATTTCCAACCGGCACGATCCATAATTTGAATCGCCTGGGGATTGAATTTTCCATAGGCTGCAACATTAATGGGATTACTTTTAAATGTGCCAAAACCCGAGAGAACTGGAGACACGGGAACACCCGCCACGGCTGGATATTCAAAACCACTTTGAGAAAAAATCTTTTGGGCTTCAGGACTTGCTAAATGTTCTAAAAATTTAATCGCTCCCGCCTTATTAGGAGAAGTTTTAATCACTCCAGCCCCACTAATATTTGTGTGGGTTCCCTTTGCCCTTTGGTTGGGAAAAAACAAACCTACTTTACTGGCGATCGCTTTTTCATCAGGTTTTGGAGAAGCAATTAAACGGGCTAAATAATAGGTATTAACTAAAGTTAATTGTCCAGCACCCGAAGCCACCGCTTTAATTTGAGCCACATCATTTCCTTCTGGGGGTCTGGCAAAATTAGGTACAAATCCTTTTACCCAGTTTTCCGTAGGAGTTGCTCCATTATCTCCAATCATGGAAGCGACTAAAGATTGATTGTAGATATTATTAGAGGAACGAATCACAATTTTTCCTTTCCATTTCGGATTAGCTAAATCTTCATAGGTAGAAAGTTGAGCCGGATTAACCTTGGATTTATTATAAACAATCACCCTCGCCCGTTTAGAAAACCCAAACCAATGACCATTTGGTTCTTTTAAATTGGCCGGAATTGCTTGATTTAAAATTCCTGAAGAAATCGGTTGAAAAATTCCCTGTTGTTGCGCTCTCCAAAGGTTTCCCGCATCAACGGTAATTAGAATATCCGCCGGACTATTGGCGCCTTCGCTCTTAATCCGTTCTACCATTTCTTCGGCTTTTCCTTCCACCAAATTAACTTTAATCCCCGTTTTTTGGGTGAAGCTCTGATAGATCTGGTTATCGCTATCGTAATGGCGGGCTGAGTAGATATTCAGGACTTGGGGGTTAGCTTCTGATGGCTTCATCGGGCTAAGTCCACCCGCAGCAACTACAGCTAAGGCTGTTCCCAGGGTCAGAAATGCACGTCTAGTGATTTTGTTCATTGGGCTTTAATGCAATAGTTTATCAAGAAGATAGGATACACTTAATGCGAGTAATTATCAATAATTGTTTTTTAGGAACACTTATGGTAATATATGCACTTTTTTACAGGGCATCACTTTTCGGGGATTTAACCTTCTTTGCAGGGGCTTTAAGCCTTAAATATCTGGGTTAAGCCGAATCTAAGTTAGGAAACAAATGATTTAAGTTCTTAATATTTCTTTCTCAAGAATCAAAAATTATTGAAAAGAATAATCAAATATAGAAATAAAAAATATTCACAAGTTGATCTAATAGGACTTACGCACCAAACCGGGTTTCTGGCCCTGATTTTGCGGATGAAATCTGGATTTCTCGTTCAGAAACCCGGTTTCTTTGGTCTTGTGCGTAAGTCCTGTCTAACCTGTGAATATCGAGGGTTTAAGTCCGGTGCTTGGGCCTAATTTAATCGCAATTTAGGGTGTCGCGGGTGTTGCGTCCGGTGACTGAGTTTGTTCCCCTTGCAACTTGACAGAGGGTGTTGATCGAATCTTTGCGTAACATGACATCGGTAAAATCGGCCCCGTCAATTATTGCCCCTTCAAATGTGGCATTATAGGCATAGGCTCCTTCGAGAATCGCGTTGGTTAAGTTGGTGCGCCTAAAACGAGCCATGTCCAAGGTAGAATTTCTCAGATCTGCACCTTCAAGATTCACGTCTTGGAGTTTAGCCCCAAATAAACTGACCCCTTCATATTTTTGCCGAGATCAATCAATGTTTTAAGATAAAATTCGTACTTACCAATTATTGTATTTCTAATCCTAGATCCGATGTCTAAATCAAAAGTAATTGGTTCTTTAGGGGAAAAATTAGTTAGCCATTGGTTAGAAACACAAGGCTGGGAGATTTTGAATCATCAATGGCATTGTCGATATGGAGAAATTGATTTAATTGCCGTTGAAACCGGAGAATCGGGAATTAAGACTTTAAGTTTTATTGAAGTGAAAACTCGTAGTCAACGGAATTGGGATCTGGGGGGACTTTTAGCTATTACTCCCAAGAAGCAAGCTAAAATTATTCAATCGGCTGAATTATTTTTAAGCGATCGCCCCCAATTCCTAGAATACCCATGTCGGTTTGATGTGGCTTTAGTCAGTTGTGTTCCCTACCCCAATCGAAACCCGATAGCAGAGGAAGTTTCCAGCTTTTCCCCTCCCATAAATATCGGTCAGTCTGTATTGATAAACGGCTACCAACTGATTCTACAAGACTATATTGAATCAGCATTTAGCGAATAATCGAGGAAATTAAGCTAGAGCTTCGGGACAGTACCCTAAACCCCTAACAAATTGAGTTCGGAAAGATTCAACATCCTCGCGGTTAGGAATACCATGGGAAACAACCGCCACTTGGTAACGACGCATGACACTCAGGGGAGATTGTCCGGTTTCCAAACCCCAAAGGGCCATTAAAATCCGCATATCGGGTTCATAAGGAATACCCAATTCCTGCATAAAAGCTCTAAAGTCTCCGTGTTCCTGTGGGGTAAGATATTGACACATTTTAACTTTAACAATCCAGCCATCAATTTGGTGAATCACCGTAATAAACTGAACTGGGAAAGAATGATTCGAGCATAAAAAGTCTATGACTCTCAGGGTAAGACTGGTGTTGGCAAGGTAGTAAAGGTATTCCATCGGTGATCTCCTGCATGATTGTTCCGCTTTATTTGTTGCTGAACTCCAGTCTGGAACTCTGCAACAAAAAGCAATAGGAGCGGTATTTTTGCTTGTACTGTAACCGTTCAGGTCTGAAGTTGAAACGGAGCCAAGAATGATGGGACTCTAATAAACGCCAGATCTGTAGGCAACATAACCCTATACCCATTATACTGACAAGATTAGGGACGATACGATAGGGGAAAAGCACCCGATTTTTTATGGGGGATTCTACCCAACCCCAAATTAGGGAATTAACTTGGATCAAAGTGAAACCCATTAATATCACCACGGGGATCTGCAAATATTGAGTTACTCTATTATGGGATAATGTATAAAAAAAATTAGGTTAAAAGATAATTAAGAAAAATGGATCAGTTAGATTATCAGTTAGAAAGCTATAACTATGAACTACCAGAAGAAAGGATCGCTCAAAATCCTGTTGTACCAAGGGATAACTCCCGTTTACTGGTTGTAGATTCTCCCGACTCCCATCGTCATTGTCTATTTAAAGATTTACCCGAATTTCTCAGACCTGGGGATTTACTGGTACTTAATAATACCCGTGTACTTCCGGCTCGTCTGTATGGACATAAAAGTAGTGGGGCAGAGGTGGAGGTATTACTACTAGAAGAAAAACAGCATCATTGCTGGTTAGCTTTAGTTAAACCGGGTAAAAAATTTAAACCGGGTTCTGTAATTGAGTTTGAACTGAATCCTACCTCAAAAAATAATTTTAATTGCGAAAGATTGCAGGCGACGGTATTAGAAACCGATGAAGAAACTGGGGGAAGGTTATTAAAATTTGAAATCCCACCTGGGAAGTCTTTAATTCCGTTTTTAGAAGCCTTTGGTAATATTCCTTTTCCTCCATATTTGACGGAAACCGAAGCCTTACCGGAACAATATCAAACGATTTATGCAGAACGTTCCGGGGCCGTCGCCGCACCGACTGCGGGGTTACATTTCACTGAAGAATTATTTCAGCGTTTACAATTAAAAGGAATTGATCAAGTTTTTTTAACTTTGCACGTTGGAGTTGGAACTTTTCGACCCGTTGAAGTAGATAATATTATCGACCATCAAATGCACGGAGAATGGATTGAAGTTCCGGCGGAAACCTTTGAAAAAATCGCAAAAACCAAGGCATCCGGGGGGAGAGTTATTGCCGTTGGTACAACTTCTGCACGGGCATTAGAAGGGGCTGCGGTCGCCCTTGCTAACGCCACAGAAACCCCCCAAGAATCAACGTTTACAGGCTATTGCGGGAAAACTGATATTTTTATCTATCCTGGGTATCAATGGCAGATTATTAATGGATTAATTACCAATTTTCACTTACCTAAATCCAGTTTATTGATGTTGGTTTCAGCATTAATTGGACGAAAAAGGTTGTTAAATTTATATCAACAGGTCTTAGAAGAACCTGCTAATGAGTTTGGACAACAATATCGCTTTTATTCCTTTGGAGATGCGATGTTTATTGCGCCTGAAAGTGTTTTATAGCGGTTCCTGTGGCTAGGTTTACAAGGGTTAAGTCTAATTTAACCACAAAGATACAAAGACACAAAGAAGTTGTTAGATGAAATCTCATTATAGATGCTACAGATGATCCCCCCTAACCCCATTGGAAAGGGGGGAATTAAAATCAGGACTTATTTTTTTTCCCAATTAATTGATCAACTAAATTTTTATGGTAATTGGGTGGGACTTTAACCACTTCACGTTGGGGTGGGGTGGGGGCTGGGGTCGCGGGACGGGAGGCTTGGGCCTGAATCGGGACAGAATTAGTATAGGGGGGACGTCCGAAGCCTAAAATGATTCCCCGAGTTCGGGTTCGGCGCATAACTTCACCGCCATTGGCATCATTACCCACTCCGGTATTTCCTTCAATACTAATAATACTGCCATCGGATTTAACCGATTCTACGATCCCAACATGATCGGCAATTCCATCCCCCCGCCAACAGAAAAAGACCACATCCCCGGCTTTTGGATCTTGAAACCATTGACCCCGTTGTCTAAACCAGGACACTCCATCGGGACAGTAGGCGAACCCCTTGGAGCTTCTAATGGGCAGGGGTAAACTGACTTTATCGAAACAGTAGGAGATAAAAATTGCACACCAAGGAACGTAATTCATGCCGTACCATTCACCGTACTTGTTACCATTACTACCCGATGGATGTTCAGTATATCCAACTTCACCCGCAGCAATATTAATTAAATTACCTACAGTTGTCATAATAATTCTCCAAAATTTCAAATTGATTCGGGATAGTGGAGGCTAATCAGTGCATGACCTGTTGATTTGGGGATGGGATTTTCCTCCTTGACTACCACTATTTTACTCTTTTTATTTCTAACATAGGGAGTCAAGGTTTTTATCCGGTGAAATTATCCTTAATGTTCTTTAAAGAAAGATAACACCGGAATTACCAGTCCATTTTTATTTTCAAGGGGATTTCTGGGTGATCAGAATTAATTATAAAATTAGGAATTATTTTGATTGGTGCGTTTAATTTGTTCCTGCTCTATAGCTTCAAATAAGGCTCTAAAATTACCTTCTCCAAACCCTTTAGCCTGTCTAATTTTACCTTCGATAGTACAAAACTTTCGTTCAATAAATTCCAAGAAAAATGTCGGTTTTTCAAAAATAGGTTGGCTAAAAATTTGTAATAGCATCGCTTCCGAGTTTAATGCTTCCCAATCTGCTAGGATTTGGTGGGCTTTTAATTCTTCCCAATTCACAAATAAGGGTTGATTAATCCACCGTTTTTGTAATTGCAGATAATATTCATCTGGAACTGTTAAAAAAGATAATCCTCTTTGTTTTAAACAATTAACTGTTTGGACTAAATTAGAGGTTCTTAGGGCAATATGTTGAATCCCCGATCCTCGATTGATGTCCAAAAATTCTTGAATCTGAGAATTTTTAGATGCGGGTTCATTGATGGGAAACTGCACTTTACCTTGGGAATGAACCATAACTTGACTTTGTAATCCAGAGCGTTCTGTTTGAATATCAAAACTTTGTTTGGGTTGAAATCCCAAATGATTTTGATACCAAGAAATTGCTGTTTTTAAATTACCTGATTGTACATTTAAAACAACATGATCGATGGTAAGTATATCGGGGTAAGAGATAGGAATAATATCGAGAAAACCAGGAATAGCTTTACCGGGTATTGTTCCTATTTGTTCAACTAAAGTATGACGTAAACCCTGCCATCCTTCTAGGGTTAACCATTTTAATTGTCCTCCTAAATAGTCCTGAGATTTCAAGGGAGAAATCACCCTAACTCCTTGTTTAACAAGCTGTTCAAGTCTCAATTCTAAATCTTTAACTTGAAAGGCAATGTCTGCAACTCCCGACGGATGTAATTGCAAAAATTCGGTGATAGGACTCTCAATAGTTAAAGGCGAAGATAATAGGAAATAGACTGAACCATGATAAACAATTTCTGTTTGGGTATGACCAAGGTTGCGACTGCCAATTCCTTGAAATCCTAGATTGTGAATAAACCAGTCCCGTGTTCGTTTGGCATCTTGAACATAGAAATGGATATGATCAAACTCCATAATTCTCCGTTCAATAAGCAACAATATAATTAAGTTTAAAAGAATAAATGGCTTTCCGGTTGAATATTAATTTCCATCGGCACCGCTTGAGGTTCGGCGGCTAAGGCAAACATAATAGAATTAGCAGCAGTTTCTGCACTCAACATTTTTGAGCGGTCAACTTTTAAACTGACATTATCCCAAAAAGAGGTATCGACACCACCAAAATAAAATAGGGTGACTTTAATTCCATAGCGTCTGACTTCATCCGCAAAACATTTACTAAAACCGACTAAACCAAATTTAGAAGCACAATAGGCACTAGACATTGCCATGGAATGTTTCCCTAAAATTCCGACAACATTACAGATATGTCCTGATTTTTGTTGCTTCATAATATTAGCAGCAGCTTGACAGGTATAGACCGATCCTTTTAAATTTAGATCTAACATAACATCTAAATCAGCAGGTTCAATTTTATTCCATTGTTTTAAAATTCCCGCCCCCGCCGCATTCACTAAAATATCAATTTGACCGAAATAATCGGTGGTTTTTTGGAATAAACTCTCGACTTGTTGGGGGTCGGTGATATCCGTTGGGACAATTAACAGTTCCGTTGGGGCTAACTCCGTCGCCAAGGCTTGCAATTGACTGCTATTTCTAGCGACTAAGACCAGTTTTGTTCCCATTTGGGCCAATTTTCTGGCTACGGCCGACCCAATTCCTCCGGTGGCGCCCACAATCACAGCAACTTTATTGTTCATTTTACTTTACATTTCTTAACAATCATCTTTCTTAGTATAGCAAATTATCCCCATTCAGCGACCAACCTAAAAAGGTGGTGTGGTGCGGAATCCCCGTCCGTTTACGGCGGGGTGGATGTCAACGTTACCTCTGTAGAGACGTGCCATGGTAAGTCTCTACGGGGAATTTAACTTAACTCTCCAATCTTTATCCGTTTTTTCTAAATTAAAGGCGGGGCTGACATTTAATAGCCTTTGAAAATTACCCCCTAATTTTAATTTTTTAATAATTTTAGTAATAGAAATTCCATACTTTTGATGAAATTGGGTTCCTAGAATAGACAGAGAAACCTGATTTTCTAATGAATTTAAAGTCAGTTCTTGGATAATTTTAATTAAAGCATTTTCTAAGTCTTCTAAAGATTCAATCAGAATTTTTTGAGATAATTCCGTATTTAATAAAGCCACAGGTTCGGTTACAGAAGATTGAATTTCAAATAGAGTCACATAGCTAGGAGATTTTTCCGAAGATTTATGGACTACAAAAATATGAGGATTTTTAACAAAGATATCTCTGGCTTGATAATCTGAAAAATGGGTGGCTACCACTTGACTAATAGTTAAATCGTAGGCATCTTTATATAAAAGATCAACTCGATTCAGTTTAATCCATTGACTGTGACAGCGTTTCTGTTCTAATTTAATAATCTCTTGTAATTGTAGAATAAATTGATCTAAGGTGGGAATTTGAGGGGCGGTTTTTAGGGAATAGGTATCTACTTGACTGGTGCGGGTATTCAGCACGGTAAGATTAGTTTTATTTTTAGTAACTTGATAAACAGTTAATCCATGGGTTTGTAGGGCATTGCATAAATGGGTTAAGCCCCGGTCAGAAGAACAAACTAAAACCTCTTTTGCGGTGGGATAATGCACAAAAATTGAGGAACCCACCGTTGACATTTTTAAATCCGCACTATCTTTCCCCGGGGGAACATGAATTAATTGATAACTTCTTTGATGATATTCTAAATCCTTCTTTCCCATGCTCCGCCAGTTAGCAAAGGCGACTTTAATTTGTACGGGATATAAGCAAATAGTCTCTAAAAATTTTTCTATTTCTATATCTAAAGTCAGATTTTCAACATCTAATAATAAAATACTAATTCCGCTTTCCCTGGGATTTGTGCCATTTAATAATAACTGAGAAGAAGAATGATCAACTAAAGGATAATGAGCAAATAGGGCGGCAACATTGGGGTCTGTCAGTTGTTCGAGTTTAGCAATTAAGACTTTATATTCAGGAGAATGTAAAAATTCAACGCTAAATAATCGACTGAGATAGGCTTTAAGTTTTATTAATAGTTCCTCTCGATTTCGTGCTTGACTTAATCCCTGATTCAGTTGACGAATCAGTGAGGATTGATGTTCTGATTGTTGCCAAGGAATATGGCGATAACGGGGATTAATCCAGTCAGGATATTGGACGTTCACTAATGTTCGACAAACATAGTGACTCATAGCAGGAACAACTAGGGTTCCATTATCTTGAATTGTGCTGGCTTGCTTAAACATAACCGATACAAAATGCTAACCATTCTGTCTTGAATCTTAGTAGCATGATGATATTCTACATGAAAATGTCAACTTTATCTAAAAAAAATTACTAAACAGGAAAGATAAATTGGGTATAACGCCGGGATAGGGTTGTAAAGGTGTAAAGATTTATTAAGATGTTTTTCTTCCTCCGTTGATTTTGGGTTGAATTGATTTTCAATGTTCTGTTGGATAGCGAATAATCATTCGCCCTATCCAACCGACTATCATTAATCCTAATCCCAATAACCAAATTTTAGGCTCAATCCAGAAGGCTAAAAACAAGCAGGAAATTAAGCCAATATAGGTTAATAGGGAGGGGTAAAGCCGTTCTTCCGGGGTGAGTTTTAGGGCAGCTAAATTGGTGATTAAATAATAAATTAAAACGGTAAAAGCACTAAATGACCAAGTGGTTTTGACATTACCAATTAAGACTAAAAGTGCGATCGCAATTCCAACGGCAATCACCGCAAAAGTCGGAGTGGTTTGAGTTGAATTAAGTTGAGCCAATACTCGGGACATATCGTGACGTTTTCCCATGGCAAATACAACCCGGGATAATCCTAAAATTAAGTTTAATAATACCCCTAACATGGCTGTCATTGCTCCTAATGTAATGACTAAACTACTGCCGGGTAGGGCGAATTTATTGGCAACCTGTTCTAAGGGAGCAGCCGTTAAACTTGCTAAACTTAATTCCTGAGATCCTAAAACGCCTACTGCTACTAATGCTACCCCTAAATAGAGCAGCATAGAAATTAATAGGGTAATAATAATAGCTTGAGGAATGGTTTTTTCTGGATGCTTTACTTCCTCTCCCATCGTGGCAATTCGTCCATATCCGGTATAGGCAACAAACATTAATGCCGTGGCTTGCAGGAGATTAGGAATAGCCGATTGGGTGGTAGGAAAAAAGGGAACAAGATTATTTATTCCCGTGGCAGAAAATAATATCGGTAAACCCGAAAAAATAAAGAATAATAATGAAAATAATGTGATTGAAAGAATCACCAAATTAACCGTATTAGAGCGACGAATTCCATTAAAAACAATCGCAGTCAACAGAATAACAATTAGCAGTGCAATGGGAATTAATAGAGTGGGACTCCATCCGAATAGTTGAATCAGATAACCGGAAAATCCCAAGGCAGCCGTGGCTGCGGAAGCTGTTTTAGCTAACAGAAACATCCAACCAGCAATAAACCCTAACCCCGGATTCAAATATTTATAACCATATTCATAGGTTCCCCCACTTACGGGATGATTGGCAGCCAGTTGGGCGCTATTTAATCCATTACAAATAGCTACCAAGGCGGCAAGTATGAGGGCTAAAATCACCGAGGTTCCTGTAAGTCCGGCGGCAATTCCAATACTCACAAAAACTCCGGTTCCAATAATAGAACCTAACCCCATTCCAATCGCCCCTAAAAGTCCAATTTCTCGCTTGAGAGATGGAGATTTCGCATCAGACATGATTTATTTATCCTTATCTATCAATTGACTTTGATGGTTAGTTGAATTAATCATAAAACCTGGGTTTTCAGAGTTTAATTCCCAGGACTTGGGTATAAGCGCCTCGGGCTTGGGTCACTCCAATAGTGCGTTGGGAGGCTTCCATCATTGGGCGGCGCAAACTAACAACAATAAATTGGGCTTGTTCGGTTTGACTTTTAATCATTCTAGCCAATCTTTCGACGTTAGAACCATCTAAAAACATATCGACTTCATCGAAGGCATAAAAGGGTGAGGGACGATATTTTTGTAGGGCGAAAATAAAGCTTAAAGCGGTTAGGGATTTTTCCCCCCCGGACATGGATGTTAACCGTTGGACGGGTTTACCTTTGGGGTGAGCAATTAAGTTTAAACCACTGGTAAAGGGATCTTCTGGGTTATCAATTTCTAAGTACCCATCGCCTTCGGAAAGTTGAGCAAAAATGATTTGAAAGTTTTCATTAACGGCGTCAAAGGCTTCTTGAAAGGCTCGACGGCGGAGGGTGGTAAAGTTCTCAATTCTGAGTAATAATTCGGTTCGTTCTCCTTCTAAGGTTGTGAGTTTTTGGGTTAATTCTTCTAACCGGGTTTGGGTGCGTTCAAATTCTTCTAGGGCTAACATATTTACGGGTTCTAAGGCTTCCATTCGTTTTTGGAGCGATCGCAAATCCCTTTGCAGAGCAGCTAAATCTAAGTTATTAGGAATATTAGGCAGGGGTTCGGGTAGTTCGATTTTAATGGCGGCAATTTGTTCTAATTTGATGTTTAATTGTTCCCGTCTTCCCTGTTGGGTTTCTTGTAATTTTTCTATTTGCCAGTCTAATTGTTGTTTGGCTAAACGCAATTCTCCTAAATTGGTTTCTACCTGATCCCGTTGTCTTTTTTCTTCTCCTAATTTGGCTTCTACTTTGGATACATTGCTCCGAATTTGTTGAATATTTATCTGAATTTCTGTTAATTGATTCTTGACAGTTTCTAACTTTTGTGTTAAAAACTTTTGTTCCTGACGAGTGGCTTCTAATTTCTGATTTCCGGCTTGATTTTTTTCTTGTAAACGGGTTTGTTGATTTTCAATTTCCGTTAACCGTTGTTGCACGGTTCTCATAGCATTCTCTTTCTGTTGGAGTTCGGTTTCTTGGGTTCTTAATACCCCTTGAAGTTGTTGCCATTCACTATGGCTATGGGTGTCTTCTAGTTGGGCTAATAGTTCCCGATCCTGTTGTAATTTTGTTTCTAAATTGGGAATTTCTGCCTCTAAATTCTTTAGGCGAATTTGGGCGGTATTGAATTCTTGGGTGTTTTTTTCTAATTGCGATCGCAGTTGTTCTTGTTGATTATTTAAGGTTCTAATTTCTGACTCTAATAGGGAAACTTGTTGTTGATGATCTCGCAAAGTTTGTCTGGCATCATTCATTTCTAGTGATCGCTTTTTCACCGTTTGACTCGCTTCTAAAATACTCCGGTTACAGCGTTCTAAAATTCGTTCAATTTCCTCTAATCTTTCCTTCAATGCCGCAATATTTCGAGCTTCTGCTGACCCTTGATCTGTGCCAAAATGCAAGCTAGACCTAGACGCTACACTTCCCCCTGTCATCGCTCCAGTAGTTTCTAATAATTCCCCTTCTAAGGTAACTATTCGATATTGCCCTAATACTTTTCGGGCATTAGAGAGATTATTGAAAACTAAAGTATTGCCAAAAACATAAGCAAAAATATCTTGATAACGGGGTTCATATTCAATTAAATTAACTGCTAAATCAATTAACCCCGATACATTTCTCATCGTGGCTAAATTGGGTAAATTAGGACGATTTCCCTTAATTTTATTTAAGGGTAAAAATGTCGCTCGTCCCGCTTGTTGACGCTTCAAAAATTCAATTGCTGCCGCCGCCACACTATCATTTTCTACGACAATATTACCCAACCTCGCCCCGGCTGAGGTTTCCAACGCTAACTGATATTGGGGTTCCACCTGTCCCAACTGACAAACTAACCCACAAATCCCTGAAATTCCCGACTGAGCTATGATTTTAGTGGCATAACTGCCCGTTGCTTCCTGTTGCGCCTGATGTTGGGCTTCGGACTTGTCCAGTTTGCGCTGACGTTCCCGTTGTTCCTGTAATAGACGGGTTTGGGTTTCCTGTTGTACCTGTAACTCCGTTTCCACTTCCGTCACCTGCTGGGTTAAGGTTGTCACCCGTTGAGCAGTTGCATCCCTTTGAGTTGTTGCGGTTTCTAACGCTATGGTTTTTTGCGATAACTCCTGACTCAAGGTAGTAATAGACTGTTGCTGTTCTGAAAGTTGGCGTTGTAGTTGTTCAACTCGCTCCCGCAGTCTAGCCTGTTCAGTTCGATGGGGATCAAGGGTTTTTTGCAAGGCTTCAATTTGGCGGTGCAGTTCTGTCTGTTGCACCATCCAGCTTTCGGCCTGTTGTGCGACTTCTGAGGTGGCTTCGCGCCCCCGTTCCACCGTTGCTTGTAGGGTATCGCGTTCCCGTTGTCGTTGGCCTAAATTCAGGGTTTCTTGGTCTTTTTCAATAGCCAAACCATCGAGGGTTTGATAGTGTTGGCGCAGTTCCTGTTCGGTTTGGTGAATTTGGGTGATCGTCTGTTGCAGGGAGGTTTGCAGTTCCGCAGACCGGGTTTCCAGTTGACTTTGTTGGGCTTCTTGGGTAGCTAAACCAGACTGAAGGGCAATGAGTTCTTCTTCACCCATAGCTTTAACTAGGGCGTTGAGTTGTTCCAGTTGAACAGATGTGGTTTGAATTTGTTGATCTTGGTGTTGACGCTGTTCACCCAGTTCGGTTAAGGTGCGATCGTCGGCTTCTATTTGTTCCCGCAGTCGTCCCTGTTGTTGTTGTAGGGTTTGATAATTAAGAACGGTTTCCCATTGGCTTTTTTGTTGAAATTCTTCCCGCAGTTGTTGATATTTTTCAGCTTTTGCCCGATCTTTGTCTAAGCGATCGCGTTGGGCAATTAATTCTTGTTCTACGATCCGGCTACGTTCTTCTCTATCTTTAACCGCATCTAATTTTTCCTTGGCTAAGGTAATTTTCCGATCAAAAGAAGCTACTCCCGCCAACTCATCAATAATTTCTCGACGTTCCCGGGGTTTCATCGTAATGATACCCGTAACATCCCCTTGTAAAACCACGTTATAGCCTTCGGGATAAATTCGCAGTTTGTTTAACTGTTCGTGGAGTTCGGTTTGGGTACAGGCTTCCCCATTAATATAATAAGTCGAGGTATAGGTTCCCTGTTTCGTTACCCGCAGTTTTCGGGCAACTGTCCATTCTAAGGGGGGTTCAAAATTCGGTATTTGTAGAGACGAGCCATGGTGCGTCTCCCCGTCGGTTTCCGCTTCCAAGTATGAACTATTATCGGTTTCTTCGCTATCACTCCCCAAGGGTTCGCCCTCGTAGTCGGAGAGGTCAAAGGTAACTTTTACAAGGGTTTCAACCGTTCCCTTCCGGCTTTGGGCGTTATTAACCAGATCCGGTAAACGTTCCGCCCGCATTCCCTTAGAAGACGATAACCCCAGGGCAAATAATAACGCATCGAGAATATTAGATTTGCCGGAACCATTCGGGCCGGAAACAACCGTAAACCCGGGTAGTAATGGCACTGCTGTTGTACCACCAAAGGATTTAAAGTTAGTGAGTTCGACGCGCTTGATATGAACCATTGAGACGAATTTAGGACGAATGAGGTGAGTGGGGGAGACTCACACTGCATAGTTGTCTGAATAATCAACAATATTAACAGTTTAGCCTGGATCAAGCAAGGATAGAGGGATGATTCAACCACACTCAGTCGTCGATATCATTAACTGTAAAACTGTAAAGAAATACTAAGCAGGGTTGTCAAAATCCCCGAAATATTCAAGGGTCTGTGACTCCGAACTCAAGTATTAAAAATAAGGATTTATTTAAGTAAAAATACTTATTTTTATTCTGGGAAAATTAGAACTGTTACTGTTAAGCAAAACCGATCACTAGCCTAGACTATAATCTCCCAAATGCTATTTTATAGCAACCGCCAAGGCAGTTAGGACACCAGACGGATATTGGAACCCAGACGGTGAAGTATTTTCCCCCAAACCCCCCGTGTACGGGGGGGTTCGGGGGGCTGTTCCGGTGTTCCCTGCTATAGTCAGCAATGTTCTAGTAGGGTGAATATTTTTATAAAAATGAGTATTTTTACTTAAATAAAATCAAGGTGTTTTGAGGGCAATCTTAATGAAAGATACAGTTCTTAACAAATTTTAACGCAACAAATTGCGATAGCGTTGTATAACTAATATCTGAAGGGCAAAGATAACAGCCAAATGTTAGTCTCCCAATAATTGATTAACATTTGATTAAAAAAGTTTAATGTCCTTTCAGAAAATGGTGTAAATTTTTTAAGGTTCCTCTAAGTGAGGCTAAGGTTACTCCAAAAACAGTAACAGTAGCCAAACAAGAGAGACTCTCAAGAGTCATGATCGGGGAAACCCATCATTTCACTTTTAGCCAAAAACAAAGTTAAGCAAGTCAAGTAGGAGATTGATCCATGTTTGATGCCTTTACCAAGGTGGTTTCTCAAGCTGATACCCGCGGCGAAATGTTAAGCACCGGCCAGATCGATGCTCTCGGCCAAATGGTTGCCGAAAGCAACAAGCGTTTAGATGCCGTTAACCGCATCACTGGTAACGCTTCTGCCATTGTTTCTAACGCTGCTCGCGCTTTATTTGACGAGCAAGCCCAATTGATCGCTCCTGGTGGCAATGCTTACACCAACCGTCGTATGGCTGCTTGCTTACGCGACATGGAAATTATTTTGCGTTATGTCACCTACGCAGTCTTCGCCGGAGATTCTAGCGTTCTTAATGATCGTTGCTTGAACGGTCTGCGTGAAACCTACCTGGCTCTGGGCGTTCCTGGTGCTTCCGTCGCCGTTGGCGTTGGCAAAATGAAAGATGCAGCTTTGGCTATTGTTAACGATCCCGCAGGAATTACTCCTGGAGATTGTAGTGCCCTGGCTTCTGAAATCGCCGGCTACTTTGATCTCGCTGCGGCTGCTGTCGCCTAATTTTTCAAAAATTAGATTTTCAAAACTCCATAGAAGTCTAATTAAATGACTTCAATCTGTACCTAAATTTTGTAAACCCATAGGGAGATAACTCAAGCATGAAAACCCCCCTGACTGAAGCAGTGACAACCGCTGATTCTCAAGGCCGTTTCCTGAGCAGCACTGAAATCCAAGTGGCTTTTGGTCGTTTCCGTCAAGCCAAAGCCGGTTTAGAAGCAGCCAAAGCTCTGACTGCAAAATCTGACAGCCTGATCAGTGGCGCTGCCCAAGCAGTGTATAACAAATTCCCTTATACCACCACAATGCAAGGGCCCAACTACGCTTCTAGCGAACGTGGTAAAGCCAAATGCGCTCGTGACATCGGTTACTACCTCCGTCAAGTCACCTATTGCTTAATTGCCGGTGGTACAGGCCCTATGGACGAGTACCTGATTGCTGGTGTTGATGAAATCAACCGGACTTTTGAACTGTCTCCTAGCTGGTATGTGGAAGCTCTGAAATACATCAAAGCCAACCACGGTCTGAGTGGCGACGCAGGTGTTGAAGCCAACTCCTACATCGACTATGCTATCAACGCTCTGAGCTAGACTTAGCGCGCTTGATGCTCCTAAGCGGTAAATAGCTGTTAGCAACTGGGTTAACGGTTGTTTAACGCTTAGGGGCATCTTTGATTATTTGGGTATGAACTATCCGACATTAACAAAGTTTTTCTTTTTTGTCTGTTTTGAAAATCTCTTACGGAGCATAAGGATATGGTTGGCTTGCTTGAGGGTAGCCGACTTGGTATCCGGGCCTTTGAAGAAACAAAACCCGTAGAACTGCGCCCCAACTACAAGGAAGCAGACGTGCAAACTGTGATTGTGGCTGCATATCGTCAGGTGATGGGCAACGAACACCTGATGTCGCGGGAGCGGCTCACTAGCGCGGAATCTTTACTGCGCCAAGGACAAATTACCGTTCGGGATTTTGTCAGAGCTATTGCTTTATCCGAAGTTTACCGGACTAAGTTTTTTTACTCTAATTCTCAAACTCGGTTTATTGAGTTAAATTACAAACATCTGCTCGGTCGCGCCCCTTACGATGAGTCAGAGATTGCGTTTCACGTTGATCTCTATGTCAGCCAGGGCTATGAAGACGAAATCAACTCTTACCTGGACTCTCCAGAATATCTGGAGAATTTTGGGGAAAATGTCGTCCCCTATTATCGGGGCTTTTCTACCCAAGATGGACAGAAAACCGTTGGTTTCAACCGCTTGTTTACCCTCTATCGTGGGTATGCCAGTAGCGATCGCGCTCAAAACCAAAAGCAAAGTCGCTTAACTTGGGAATTAGGCCGGAATTTGGCTGCTCCGATTCAAACACCGGATCATGGTCAAAGTCTAGCAGGTACGACAGGCGGCAGTCGTGGACAACTCTACCGCCTGACTGTTATGCAAAAAGCAACACAGTCTCTGCCTCAAGTGCGCCGTACCCAAACTGAATATACCGTACCCTATGACCAACTGTCTACTCAGTTGCAGCGAATTCATCGCGCCGGGGGACGGGTAATGAGAATTACTTTGGCATAATCTCATTAATTTTAGCTTTAATGCTAGTTTGTGTCAGAAGATTTGGGGTTTGGGCTGACTTTTCAAACGGGAGGCTTAGACTCTAATTCCTCTGACTAACAAACCTTTAACAGCGAATCAATGCACGCTACAATCGCAACTTGATTCTGGATCATGTTCTTAAATATAAGAGGAGGATTTTAGGTGGCTATTACAACAGCAGCATCCAGACTAGGAACTACTGCATTCCAAGAAACGCCCCGTGTTGAACTGCGACCGGATTGGACTCGGGACGATGCTCAACAGGTGATTCGCGCCACTTATCGTCAACTGCTGGGTAATGATTATTTAATGAGTTCCGAGCGCCTGAAAAGTGCTGAATCTCTTTTGAATGATGGTAGCATCACTGTCCGAGAGTTTGTCCGTTCTGTGGCTAAATCAGAACTGTACAAAACCAAGTTTTTCTACCCGAATTTCCAAACCCGTGTAATTGAACTCAATCACAAACATTTATTGGGTCGCGCTCCATATAGTGAATCTGACGTGGTTTTTCACTTGGATTTATACCAAAATGAAGGCTATGACGCTGATATTGATTCCTATATTGATTCAGTCGAATACCTGGAAAACTTTGGGGAAAATGTGGTTCCCTACTATCGCGCCTTTGAATTTCAACGGGGACAAAGAAGCGTCGGTTTTACTCGGATCTTCCGGTTGTATCGCGGTTATGCTAATAGCGATCGCTCTCAATTAGACGGGAATTCGTCTCGCTTGGCTAAAGAACTGGGTCAAAACAGCACTTCTCCGATTGTTGGCCCCTCCGGTGGTAGCGGAGGTTGGTCTTATCGTTCCTCCGGTCAAGGTGTAGTCCCGACCACGGGATTCAGCACAGGCGGAGTGTTAGGACAATCTGACCGTAGCTATCGGGTTGAAGTGGCTGGAATTATTGAGCGTCGATATCCTAAAGTTCGTCGAAGCAGCAAGTCCTTTATTGTTCCTTACGAAGGCTTATCTTCTCTACTTCAGGAAATTCAACGCCAAGGTGGTAAAGTCGCCAGTGTTACACCTGTTTAGGACGTTTTTTTAATCAGGGGGCGCTGATCAGCAATCCCTGTTTATTGTTTTTGTACAACTTTATTAGATTAATTCAAAACAATGTTAGGTCAAGTTGCAGTAGGTAATTCAGCCGCTTCTCCATCGGGAAGTCGCTTTTTTCGTTATGAAGTTGTGGGTTTACATCAATCGGGTGAAACCGACAAAACTGATTATTCTATTCGTTCTAGTGCCAGCCAGTTCATCATTGTTCCTTACAACCGCATGAACCAGGAAATGCAGCGTTTAACACGGATGGGTGCAAAAATTGTTAGTATTCAACCTTTAACTTCCGAGGCAGAATAATTACCATTATTGTCTAATTAGATCGAAGTTCAAAACTGAATTTAACAAGTAAACGGACGCTAGTTAAATTTAAACATTGATATTTGTGGTTAGGTGTTTCAAATCCGAAACACCTAACCCTTTTTTATTCTCCAATGTTCTGATTATATACCCTACTGAAAATCATTTTTTCTACCAAAGAATGCCAATCTCCTGAAAATAAAGGCTCAGAATCAAGAGCATGATATAGCGAGTCTAAATCAGTTGTACAAAAGCATCATATTTTTCTAAGTTCGGAGGATTGAACAAACTAAACTTAAAGAAAAGCCGGAATAACTTTTCAGCTATTGAGAAGTATTGAGGGATACTTTGGTGGCGATCGCATTTCAGAAATAATACTTCTCTTCGGTTTGTAACCATTCCATAGCAACTTGACTGTAAGTTCGGAGCGTTCAACAAATAAGTAAGTGCTTGGGGAATTCCTGTGGTAACGTCTAGTCTTGCAGGTTTTGATTCGATTACCAAAATCCAAAAACTATCTTGGATTACCAAAATATCAATTCTGCGATCGCATTATCTTGAGAGCCGAGAATTGCAAAACTAACCCGCAGTCGCTTACCTGTACCATCAGCATCAGAAATATTAGTGCTATTCGCATCAATTCCTGATAGGGTGTAAGTTTTTTCAATGATTACTTGTCGCACCAGAGCGTGTTCCCGTTCCCCTAAAACTGCCACAAAATCCATATATAGTAATCCTAAATAGGTTGTAACATTTTAATACTGACATGAAACAGCCAGAAGTATTACCCCAGATCCCTCCCCCCCCTAGCCCCCCGTGCACGGGGGGTTTGGGGGGGCTGTTCCCTTTTGATCAGGGATTTTAAACACAACTCAAATAGGATTGCTATATTTAGCTAATGCCTTAATACCTTATACTAAAAAGCGATCGCCCAAAAATCACTACTCACACCGAATAGCGATCGCCACATCATCTAATTTATTAACTATCTTTTTTCTTGCTTCGCTTTTTCTTCTCAACTTTCAGCAATGGCGCACTTAGGGCTTCATAGAGGCTGAATAAATACTCAATGCGATTTAGTTCGCTAACAAAGGGTTGGGGACGATAGCAAAGATCAACGGCTTTATCTAGGGCTTGATGGGCTTTTACCAAATCGGGCGGCATGGTGAGAGGATCGTAAAGATCGGCGAGGCTACTATCGGGATATTTTGCCCTTGTGTCTAATACTTTTTGTGCGGCGGTTTCGACTTTTTGCTTTTGTTTGTCACTTACATTTTCAGGGAATGGATAATTGTTGTAAACGATTGTACTTGAGTAACTATAACGACTTTCTAATCTTCCACAAACATACTTCATCCATGTCATGTGCATTTCAGATGTGAGAATACCAAAAAGATACAAAGTGGCACTTGGGACAAGTTGAATCTTATTACTTGCAATAATGTTAGACTTTAGGAAACCAATAGGAATATATTTCCTTTTCTCAGATGAAACCTCTGGAATCGCTAAATAATTTGTATCTGGTTGTGAAATTTGAGCAAAAAGAGTTGGAGTATTTGCTTTTTTTTGAGTTACTGAAGCAACACTAGCTAATCTCATTTGCTTTACTTTTTCTACCCTTTTAACAACTTCCTTCATCTCTCTTAACTCATTAGGAGTTATATCTTTTAGCCAGAGACACCAACGCTTTCGATCGTTAATAAAATCTCCACCGCTTAAAAATGGTCTTACAAATTTTATGGATTTAGGTTCTTTAGCTAAAAATTCATTTTTCTCTTCTTCATTATCAAAAAGGAAGTTACCACCATCCGAGGGCTTATTTCCCCAAATCATTTTAGGGACATTACAAATAGGTGTACTTCGATTCTTAATAACTACGTCAGCACCATCTACTAGATAAGGATTTATTTGTTTTGCTGATAGCTTGAGAGGTTCTGACCTAACACTGGGGTATTCATAAAGGATTTTTGATGAAGAGTCAAAATTAGCAAAGCCAACTATCACACAATGTACAGCCGCATTACCTTTCGCTTCGTTATTCCATTGAAAAGTTCTATGTGCAAAGTGAATCTTAATTCCAAAATTGTTTAATAGTTCTGTCCACAATAGCCCCACTTGTTCGCCTTGAGTAATTGAATTTGTAGACACATATCCAACTTTAATTAAACTATCTTTAATAAATGAGGCAGCTTTGTAATACCAACAAGCAACATAATCTAAAACACCATGTCCCTTAATTGCATGAAAGATTAGCCCCATATCTTTCTTTTGTTCAGCATTTTGATAATGATGACCAACAAATGGAGGATTACCTAAAATAAAATTTAACTTCTTTTTTGCAACAACAGACTCCCAATCAATTTTTAACGAATTACCATGTACAATCTTCGCGGATTTCTTCAAAGGCAACCGCACAAAATACTGCCCAAACTCATTACTCACCTTCACATTCATCTGATGATCAATTAACCACATCGCCACCTCAGCAACTCGCACGGCAAATTCATCATATTCAATCCCCGCAAACTGATCCACATCCACTTGAATAATTGAGCTAATATCCGTCACTAACTGCCCAGTCTTATTCAATTCCAACAAAATCAAAATCTCTAAATCTCGCAATTCCCGATAGGTAATAATCAAGAAATTACCACAACCACAAGCAGGATCAAGGAAATATAAATTTGCAATCTTTTTATGTAATGTTTCTAGTTTGCCCTTACTACCCTTTGCCTTCTCAAATTCAATATAAAGATCATCCAAAAAAAGCGGCTTAATTAACTTTTGGATATTTTTTTCAGAAGTGTAATGCGCCCCTAAATTGCGCCGTTCCGTCTGATTCATTACTGCCTGAAACATCGACCCAAAAATTGCAGGGGAAATTTTACCCCAATCAAACGCACAAGCCTTTAACAATATTTCACGCATCTGTTTATCAAACGCCGCAGGTTGTACAGTCTCCTCAAATAACTTCCCATTCACATAGGGAAACTGCGCTAAATTTTCATCTAAATTTTTTAACCGCTTCTCCTTAGATGTATTCAAAATCTGAAAAATCGAGGCAATGTGCATCGCCAAATCACTGCCATCTTCCTTAGTATGGAGATCGATATATTCCCAAAAAATTCCCTTATTAAAAATGCCCGTATCATCGGCAAACATAAAGAACAAAAGCCGCACTAGATAAACCTCTAAATCATGCCCTGTATAGCCAATTTCTTTCAGGCGATCGTGCAGTTCTCCCATCAATTCCGCCGCCGCAATATTGACCGGATCTTCATCTTTATAAACCCGTTTTTCATATCCCGCCATAAAGCCGAATAGATGGACGTGATTTACAAAATCCTTTAGCTCAAACTCTGTCGTTTCGTTCGTATCTAAATCATAAAGCCGGAATTTTTGGAAATCCGAAACTAAAATATATTTTGGTAATTCATGTTCCTTTAAATTGGGAAAATAATCTTTTGCCTGTTGTGTAGCTTTATCTAAGTCCTTGCCCCTAGACTTATGCTCCACCAAAATTATCCCTTTCCACAAAAGATCGATAAAGCCTTGTTTATTATCCGCCTTTTTAATCGGTAGCTCAAAACTTCCTACCCGCCGCCGTGAAATGCCAAACACATTAAAAAAATCATTCCAGAATGATTGTGACTCTGATTTTTCTGAAGTTTCAGTTTCCCATTCTTTAGAAAAGGCGATCGCCCTTTGCTTAATTTCATTCCAACTTAGAGGCATATCGGCAAATCTTAAGACATAATTTTAGTTAATATTTATACTATAGCAACCGCCAAGGCAGTTAGGATAGAGACGGATCTTGGAACCCAGACGGTGAAGTGTTTTCCCCCTGTTCCCTCCCCCCTAGCCCCCGGGGGCTGTTCCCTACTATATCATTCAGAACGGACGGGGATTCCATCTATCGGGACTTACGCCAGTACACCATATATAGCGTGCTTGCCCAAGTCCTGATAGATTAAAATCCGTGAAATCCGCTTAAATCTGTGATCCATCTTGCTCTATTTTGTCCAAATTGGTAGAACAAAACACAGACGAGAATCTATACTAAGTGGAATAATAGTTCACAAACCGGGATTGCCCTAAATCAGATACAATTTAGCCACTTGTCAATATCCAACGTAAACTGATAAACAGTAATTGTCTACGGGCTATTTTCTTTTGATAGTTCAAAACTTAAAAAAATATTAATTTTCCCTTAAAAGACTGTTTCAACCCCAATCTATGTATTAAAACCCTATGAAATCTGCATCCCCGACCAATTCTATATCAGGAGAATCAACGGTTGTTTCAGCACAAGTAATTGATGTAACACCCGTTCAGGAGTCTACAGTTAATCGAAAGGGTATGAGCAAAGTGGGGGGTGAGACCCCTCTTGAAGAATCATCTTCTTCAACGAATGGGGGTTTAGTTCTCACAGGTGCAGGAGGCAGCAGTTTCTCCTCTATTCTGGCTCCTTTAACCAAAGACAATTTCGTTATTGTGGTTAAAGAAGTTGAGGATAAACTAAAAACCGTTAATCAAACCCTATCGATGCTGAATAATCTGCTCGATGCTCAGGGGTTTGAGGAGATTCTCAATGAAATGTTGCGGTCGATTACTATTAAGATAGGAGAACTTTTAAATGCCGATCGGACAACGATCTGGCTGGTAGATGAAGAAAAACACGAACTCTGGTCAATTGTAGCTGGAGGACAGGATGGTAAACCCTTAGAATTGAGAATCCCATCCACCGCCGGAATTGCTGGGGAAGTGGCGACCACTCGCAATGTGGTTAATATTCCCTACGATTTTTATAATGATCCGCGTTCGGCCGCCGCCAAGAAAATGGATCAGAAAAATGGCTATCGGACATATACGATGGTCGTTATGCCTCTTTTAAATGATGAAAATGGCTTGGTGGCGGTGGTACAATTACTAAATAAATTAAAACTGAATTCAAGCCACCTAGATCCCTTAGATGAAAAAATAGACTTAGAGGGATTTACGGTAGACGATGAAAAACTATTTGAAGAATTTGTCCCCTCGATTCGCCTAATTTTAGAGTCTTCTCGTTCCTTCTATGCGGCCACGGTCAGACAGCGAGCAGCTGCGGCTTTAATGAATGCAGTTAATGCCCTCAGTAAGAGTAGTTTGGACTTAGAAGAAACCCTAAAAAATGTTATGGATCAGGCAAAAGAATTAATGAATGCCGATCGTAGCACCCTGTGGTTATTAGATGAAGAAAAAAGCGAACTTTGGACAAAAATTCCGATTAATGAAAAACTGATAGAAATTCGGATTCCTCGAAGCGCCGGATTTGCTGGAGTTGTTGCCCAAAGTGGTGAACCTTTATTAATTCCCTTTGATCTGTATAACGATCCCCGTTCCGAAACCTCTAAACAAACTGACCAAAAAACTAAATATCGGACTTGCAGTATGTTATGCACACCCGTTTATAATGCTGACAATCAACTGATTGGTGTGACTCAATTAATTAATAAAAAAAAACAAGGAGAACACCCGCCTTATAATCCAGAAAATTGGCCAGAAGCTCCGGAACAATGGAAAGCCAGCTTTAATACTAATGATTTAGAATTCATGCAGGCATTCAATATTCAAGCGGGGGTTGCCTTACAAAATGCCAAATTGTTCCAAAAAGTCAAAGAACAGGAACAACGGCAAAAAGATATTCTGCGATCGCTCAGTAATGGAGTCATTTCTACCGACAAAGAAGGTCGAATGATTGCCACGAATGATTGTGCCATGGAACTCCTAGGAATTCGGGAGGAAGATGTTGTTAAGGGGCGCTCTGTCCGAGATTTAATTCAGGTTAAAAACCGAGACTTTAGCAAATGGTTTGATCTAGCTTTAGCCCCGAAAGATATTAAAGACAGACAACAATATTACCCGGATCAAACTTTATTCTCCGAAACAAATGAATCCTCTCGGAGTGTGAATTTATCAATTAATTCCATGTCTGATATCAATAACCCAGAAAAAGTTAGTGGGGCTTTAGTGGTGATGGAAGATATCAGTGGCGAGAAAGAAATCAAGAACTTAATGTATCGCTACATGACCCCAGAAGTCGCTGAACAACTGTTAGCTAGTGGGGATACCGGATTAGGTGGAAAACGAAAAGACGTTACCGTTTTATTTAGTGATATTCGCGGCTACACCACCCTCACCGAAAAACTGCAAGCCGAAGAAGTAGTCACCATGCTCAACTCCTATTTTGAGGAAATGGTAGACACCGTGTTGGGCTATAAAGGAACCCTGGACAAATATATCGGAGATGCGTTAATGGCCGTATTTGGTTCTCCGGCCCCCCTGGCGGATCATCCCTGGATGGCGATGCAAGCGGCCGTGGAAATGCGCTACCGTCTAGCCGAATACAATGAAGGTCGGGTCGCCCAGGGGTTAATGCCTATTGGTATTGGTATGGGTCTCCATTCCGATGAAGTGGTATCGGGAAATATTGGGTCGAGTAAACGGATGGAATTAACCTCTATTGGGGATGGAGTTAACCTCGCCTCCCGTTTAGAAGGAACCAGTAAACAATATGGCACGGATATCGTAATTAGTGAGAATACCTATATCCATTATGCTGATCGGGTAATTGTGCGAGAACTCGATTTCATCACCGTCAAAGGCAAAAGCCAACCGGTGAGAATTTATGAACTCGTTGGCATTCGGGAAGGGAAATTAGTACGACCAATTTCTGAAAAACAACAGGGAATCATCGACCACTATCATCTAGGACGGGAATATTACCTCAAACCCGCCACGGACAAATTAACCGCAGAGGAAATAGTGCCGTTATTAGAAGAACTCGAAGAAGTCTCCGAAGTTCAAATGAAAAAACTATCTTATGATGATAAGGATTTATTGGGACAAATGTTATTAAAAAATTCTCTGGAGAAACTAACCGAAATGTTAGATGAAAATATCATCAAGCGGTTAGCCATAGAAGACTTTAAACGGATGCCGATGGAGGAAGCCTTAGCCATTTTACCGGAAAAAGTCAAAGGATTTACTCCCCGGGAAAATAAAAAATTACTCATCGTTAAACTAAAACAGTTTACAACCGATGAGAATACCCGAAAAATGTTGGAAGACGAAGCCGCAGAAATGCCCCTACCGAAACTTCGGAAAATGGTTGATTTAGCCAAACGCAAATTTGCAGCAAAAGCCAAAGAATCTTTGCGGACTGCTAAACGGGAATTTCTGGCGGTTTTGGATCTTGATCCGAAAAATAAGGCCGCTAAACTGCACGTTGATCGCTGTATTCTGTATGAAACCACCCAACCCCCTGATGAAACTTGGGATGGAGTGTGGAACCTGACTGAGAAGTAATTAAAGATATTGAATTGAGAGACACGCTGTGGCACGTCTCTTTTAATTTTATAGCAGGGAACAGGGGTTAAATACGAGTGGGAATTGGGGACTGTCCGGCTTTGAATTTGGGGATAAAAGTATATTTGAGATAAATTCCTAAAGCCGTGATCAGGATAATTATAACTGTCCCTATTCCAATCGGACTGGGAACCCAGAAAATCGCTTCTAATTGATTAATTTCTCCGGGTTTAAGTGTCCAAATAACCTGTTTTCCATTCAGATCAACATTTAATAATAGAGGTGCTTCCGAGCCTTCAGGAATACCGATGGGATTAATCACAGTCGCACCCCAGGGAGTGTTTAAGACAAATTCTAGTTCTAATAAGTTCCCCGAACTAATTAGTACATTCTCCGAGGTAGAGAGTAGGGAAAGCGATCGCAAATCTAATTCTAAGTTGAGATAATTGCGTAAAGCAAAAAACCAATTATTTTGTTTAAGGTTTAAATTTGCAGAAAATTGAGGAATTTCGATATCGGGTTTTTTCTGGGATTTTTTATTGTTAAATTCAGCAGGATTAAAAAATTGATTAAATTTTGTCTCTAAATCCTGACCATTATTAAAAGGAATAGTAACTAATATTTCCTGTTTAGACAGTAGTTTGGTTTTTCCTTTTAACTGTTTAACCCGTTTTTCTAAACTAGATATCCATTCATCTACTACATCATGACTAAATTTAGTTAATTGTTCTCCTAATTGAATCTTTTGAACAATTTGACCATGGGTTTGATCCTGAAATGCCACTCCCACATCATACCTAACACAGCCACTCAACAGAAAAATGGCACAAAAAACAATACTGAGTTGTTTGATAATTTTGATCATGATTTTGTTCCTAGCCGTTAAAATTCAATTTAGTCCATTCTCCCGGTGTAGAAGAATTATTAAAGTCTATAATCACATTCTACTCTTGACATTAATACCAATTACCTTTCTTGACTCACTCCATCAAAAAGCGAACTAAACAGGGTTATTATCCTCTACTCTGGCCATCGGTACGGAAATTGCCACCTGTGGGAGTGTGAGTAACCCGCTCTCAAAAGGTTAAGATAGGGGAGAATCTTTCCAAGTCTATAAAACTCAAACCCCTACTAGCAAAAAAAATCGAGAAACTATGGGATTCTTTGATTCAGACATCGTACAACAAGAAGCTAAACAGCTATTTGAAGATTATCAATCTATGGTCAAACTGGGCAGTGATTATGGCAAGTTTGATCGGGCTGGGAAAAAACTCTATATTGAGCAAATGGAAGCGGTTATGGATCGTTACCGGATTTTCATGAAGCGGTTTGAACTTTCCGAGGATTTCATGGCCCAGATGACCGTTGAACAGTTACGCACCCAACTCGGTCAATTTGGGATTACCCCCGACCAAATGTTTGAACAGATGCACCGTACCCTAGAACGGATGAAGTCGGAATTAGAAAAACAGCCCTAATCCCCTCTATTTCCCTGAAAAAATCGGTGTCCTTGGGTTTATTTTGTTAAAATACATTAACTAGACCCTCGTTAGTTTAACGGGAGTCTCCCCTATTATGCCTGTGAATATCATTTTATGACTAACGTTCCTGTTTCTCGAATTCGTAATTTTTCTATTATTGCTCATATTGATCATGGGAAATCTACCCTGGCGGATCGACTTTTGGAGGCGACGGGTGCGGTTCAAAAACGGGAAATGAAGGAACAATTTCTTGACTCCATGGACTTAGAGCGAGAACGGGGAATTACGATTAAATTGCAAGCCGCCCGGATGAATTACAAAGCCGATGACGGTGAGGAATATGTATTAAATTTAATCGACACTCCGGGTCACGTCGACTTTTCTTATGAGGTGTCTAGGTCTTTAGCGGCTTGTGAAGGGGCGTTATTAGTTGTGGATGCGTCTCAAGGGGTAGAAGCTCAAACTTTAGCAAATGTTTATCTCGCCTTAGAAAATAACTTAGAAATTATTCCGGTTTTAAATAAGATTGATTTACCCGGAGCGGAGCCAGATCGGATTAAAAGTGAGATTGAAGAAATTATTGGGTTAGACTGTTCCGGGGCGGTGTTAGCTTCGGCGAAAGAAGGGGTGGGAATTCATGAAATTTTAGAGTCTATTGTCCGTTTAGTTCCACCTCCCCAGGATACGGTTGATCAGAAATTACGGGCATTAATTTTTGATAGTTATTATGACAGTTATCGCGGGGTAGTTGTTTATTTTCGGGTGATGGATGGTAGGCTAAAAAAAGGCGATCGCGTCCACTTAATGGCTTCGGGAAAAGAATATGAAGTTGATGAAATTGGCGTATTATCTCCGACTCAAATCCCCGTTGATGAACTCCACGCGGGGGAAGTAGGATATTTTTCTGCTGCGATTAAAGCCGTTGAAGATGCCCGGGTTGGGGATACTATTACTTTAGCCAATCGTCAAGCCGAACAAGCTTTGCCCGGTTATACCGAAGCAAAACCGATGGTGTTTTGTGGGTTATTTCCCACGGATTCTGATGAATATCCTAATCTAAAAGAAGCCTTAGAAAAACTCAAATTAAACGACGCGGCGTTATCTTATGAACCGGAAACTTCTAGTGCGATGGGGTTCGGTTTCCGATGTGGATTTTTAGGGTTACTGCACATGGAAATTGTGCAAGAACGTTTGGAAAGGGAATATGATTTAGACTTAATTGTGACTTCTCCTTCGGTGGTTTATCAAGTTACAACTCAAAAGGGAGAAGTGATGATGATCGATAACCCCAGTCGTTTACCTGAACCTAACCATCGGGAAAAAATAGAAGAACCATATGTGCGGGTAGAAATGATTACTCCTGAAGCTTATGTGGGCAGTTTAATGGAGTTAGCCCAGGGTCGTCGGGGTGAATTTAAGGATATGCGATATTTAGCTCAGGGACGGACAACCTTAGTTTATGAAGTGCCTTTAGCGGAAGTAGTGACGGACTTTTTTGATCAGATGAAATCCCGTTCTCGTGGTTATGCCAGTATGGAATATCATATTATTGGATATCGAGAAAATGCCTTAGTTAAACTCGATATTATGATTAATAAAGATCCGATCGATTCTTTGGCAATGATTGTTCACCGAGATAAAGCTTATCATGTTGGACGGGCAATGGTGGAAAAACTCAAAGAATTGATTCCCCGTCATCAATTTAAAGTTCCCATTCAAGCCACAATTGGATCTAAAGTTATTGCTAGTGAAAGTATTCCGGCATTAAGAAAAGATGTGTTAGCTAAATGTTATGGGGGGGATATTAGTCGGAAGAAAAAACTCTTACAGAAGCAAGCCAAAGGTAAAAAACGGATGAAATCCTTGGGTTCTGTGGATGTTCCTCAAGAGGCATTTATGGCGGTATTACGGTTAAATCAAGAATCCTAAATTGTTGTAGAGACGTTAAATTTAACGTCTCTACAACAAAGATCAATGTTGTTGGGTATATCTGGGGTGTATTCAAAGCCAAGTCTTAACTTTAAAACGTTTTAGTAATCGTCGCCACTGATGGTGCTAATTGGTTTGGTAATGTTGTCATTACCACTGCTCAATTCCGAGTGATTCGCAGACCCCCTTTTTCTCGTCGTCAACTTCACTTAATGCTCCCAGCAAAAGGTGGAATGCGTCGTAAGTATGGGGGTTCTACGACTCGTCATGGATTCCGTAAGGGGGACTTGGTTAAATCTGCCAAGGGTGTTGGTTATGTGTCAGCAGACACCGAAAGACAAGTATCTGTCAGCGATGCTAATTGGAAACGGTTAGGGCAGATTACTTCTAGTAAAGTACAGTTAATTCGCCGTTCCAACGGGTTGATTGTTACTTAGAAGATTGTGTAAAGCCGTCCTTCGCTTCGCTAAAGGACGGGGTTTCAAACCCAATTTTTAGATGAGAATTTTAGTTACAGGTGGCGCGGGTTTTCTGGGTTCACACCTAATTGATCGCTTAATGGAACAGAGCCATGAAGTGATTTGTTTAGATAACTTTTTCACAGGGAGAAAACGAAATATCCTGAAATGGATCGGTAATCCCTATTTTGAACTGATCCGCCATGATATTACCGAACCAATTCGGTTAGAAGCCGATCAAATCTACCATTTAGCCTGTCCCGCCTCTCCAGTTCACTACCAATACAACCCGGTTAAAACCATCAAAACCAATGTATTAGGAACTATGAATATGTTGGGGTTAGCCAAACGGATCAAAGCCCGGTTTTTCCTAGCCTCCACTTCTGAAGTCTACGGAGATCCCGATGTTCACCCCCAAACGGAGGACTATCGAGGCAATGTCAACTGTATTGGGATTCGATCCTGTTACGACGAGGGAAAGCGGGTTGCAGAAACCTTAGCCTTTGACTATCACCGTCAAAACGGGGTAGATATTCGGGTGGTACGGATTTTTAATACCTATGGCCCCCGAATGTTAGAAAATGATGGCCGTGTGGTCAGTAACTTTATTGTCCAAGCCCTGCGAGGGATTCCCTTAACAGTTTATGGGGATGGTTCCCAAACCCGGAGTTTCTGTTATGTGTCAGACTTGGTAGAGGGATTCATCCGCTTGATGAATAGCGATCAGATTGGCCCTATTAATATCGGGAATCCAGGGGAATATACCATTTTGGAATTAGCTGAAAAAATTCAGAATCTCGTTAACCCAGATGTGGAAATTCAATTTAAACCGCTACCGGAGGATGATCCTAAACAGCGACAACCCGATATTACTCGTGCTAAAACCTACCTGAATTGGGAACCGACAATCCCACTGGATCAAGGATTAGAGTTGACGGTGAAAGATTTTCGGGAACGCATCTACAACAGTTGAAAAGAGTAAAATCCTTGTTAACGATCAATCATTGAGCGTTAACAAGATTGTTAGTTTTTCGGTCAAAAAATTGAGGATAGATTTATGCGTGTTTGTGTAATTGGGACGGGATATGTGGGTTTAGTAACCGGAGTGTGTCTGGCACAGATCGGACATGATGTTATTTGTATTGATAATAATGAGGAAAAGGTCAAATTAATGAAGTCGGGACAGTCCCCGATTTATGAACCCGGACTACCGGAATTAATGAAATCCTGTATGGAGTCCGGGCGGCTGGATTTTTCTTCGGATTTAGCTGCGGGTGTGGAACATGGTGAGGTGTTATTTATCGCCGTAGGAACTCCTCCTTTACCTAGCGGAGAAAGTGATACTCGTTATGTCGAGGCGGTGGCGCGGGGGATTGGAGCTAACCTGACCACAGGTTATAAAGTGATTGTGAATAAATCCACTGTACCCATTGGTTCCGGAGACTGGGTGCGGATGATTGTTTTAGATGGTGTTTCCGAGCGGCAAAAAGAAAAAGGGTCAGCAGGAACACCGATTGAAGCTGAATTTGATGTTGTTAGTAACCCGGAATTTTTACGCGAAGGTTCGGCGGTTTATGACACCTTTAATCCCGATCGAATTGTGTTAGGAAGTAATAGCAAAAAAGCCCTGGAGGTGATGCAGGAATTGTATGCACCTTTAGTATCGAGAAAACATTCTGATCATCCATCTTTACCCCCAGTTCCAATTGTGTTAACTGATCTAAGTTCAGCAGAAATGATTAAATATGCTGCTAACTCGTTCTTAGCAACTAAAATTAGCTTTATTAACGAAATTGCTAATATTTGCGATCGCGTCGGTGCGGATGTGACACAAGTAGCTCAAGGAATTGGCTTAGATTCTCGCATTGGGAATAAATTTTTACAAGCTGGAATTGGTTGGGGGGGTTCCTGTTTCCCTAAAGATGTTTCGGCTTTAATTCATACGGCCGATGACTATAATTATGACGCCCAATTATTAAAAGCGGCGGTGGAAGTTAATAACCGTCAACGCACGATTGCCATTGATAAATTACAGCAAGTGCTGAAAATTCTCAAAGGTAAAACCGTGGGATTATTGGGATTAACTTTTAAAGCCGATACGGACGATTTACGCGATGCTCCGGCTTTAGATATTATCCAAGAATTGAACCGTTTAGGGGCAAAAGTTAAAGCTTATGATCCGATTATTTCCCAAAGTGGGATGCGTCATGGGTTAACGGGTGTCATCGTTGAAACCGATCCTGAATTGTTAGCTGATGGCTGTGATGCGTTAATTTTAATTACCGACTGGGCGCAATTCCAAAACCTTGATTATGGGAAAATGGCGAAAAAAATGCACTCGGCATTTATGATTGACGGTCGGAATTTCTTAGACCGAAAACAATTAGAAGCCGCTGGTTTCCAATATGTCGGGATTGGACATTAATCCCTAGGTTAATGTAGGATTAGGGTGGGCATTGCTCACCCTAGCTGACACTCAAAATCACATCAATTTGTTTCTGAACTTGATCTAATTTTCGACGTTGTTGATCAATCCAATCTTTTTCGGCTTCCCGTTGTTCAGGAGTTTCTTGTTCATATCGGTTTTGTTTCTCTAAAAAATCATTGTAAAAAATAATAATTTCTGTTGTGGTTGATAAAGTAGACTTAAACCAATCAGTAAATCCTGCGGCCATATTTTCTACGATAACATTATTAACATTATTGACAAAATTATCAAATTGCTCTTTTCTGATCACCATAAATGCTTCTTTTAAAAACACATCCCAAGTGGGTTTTATCCACCTCGATAAAAGATCGCTACTTACTTCTGTTATGAGATAATATTTGTTTTGATTAGAATAAGCACTTATTTTAGCTGAAATATTAACTCTCTCCTTGAAATTTAGTAAATCAATGATTGATTGAAGATAATTCATATCAATATTTGATACATTTTTATTTAAAAATAATAAATTTGTATTGATACTGGTGATCATCTCATTATTGATAATTTTTATTGTCTTATCTAACCCTTGAATCAAGCCATCTTTATCCGAAAAACCCACTTCTTTTTTAAATGTTCCATTTTTACTATCTTTAAACCACCTTTCTTTAAGCTGTTCACATTGATTTAACCATAAATTTTTAATTTCTTGAATCCCTTCTGTTTGACATTTTTTCTGTAACTCCCGAATTCTAAAATCAATCGCTGCTAGTTTTCCTATTTCTTCCCAGAGTTCAGACTTGGGGACAGCCATAATTCTAGGTTTACTATTCCAGACATCCTCAGCCTGATCTAAATCTTTATAACTAACTTCCATTAACTCTTTTAATCGGACTGCGGACTGTCTTAACTCCTGATTACAGGATTGAATCGACTGATTTAACTCCGTAGCGGATTGTTTCAACTCGCAAGATTCACTTTTATTGTTCAGTACAGAAACCGTTGAATAAGTAATAGACTGGAAGATATTTAAAAATTCATTCATTGCAGCAAGCCTCAATTAAGCATACAGTTCTACTTTACAACATTAGAGGAACAATAAATAAGTCAGTAACAATTTATAAATTATTTATCCGTGTTTATACGGTTTAATAAAATCAATTAAAATCAAAATAAATTTATTTTCCGTAAAAATACTTAAATCAGTCAAACAAAAAATTAATTGATCAAAATTTTAGCAATATCTGTTTGTTTTTAGAGGATTTTGAGTTTACAATAATTAAAGAGTTAGGTTAAAAATTATGTCTGTTTTCGCTCCTAGTATGCAATTTGTATTTTCCCCCGCAATTCAAGAAGGTTTAGCCAAGGGTGTCTATGAGTTAGTTTCTTCCAACTCAGGAGTACCTTTAAGCATGGTCAGATGGGCGAAAGGAACAGCAAATGCGGGCCAGTTTGCAGGTCACGCTATGGGTACAATAATGCACAATAGTCCCCTTGCGCCGATTACCGCACCCGTGGAAGTGGGTATGGGTTTAGTTCAAATGTATCAGGTTCATCGAGGATTTCAAAAAACCTATCAAGAAATTAACCAATTACAAGCAAGTCTGGGAGTTCTACAATCAACGACTGCGGTTATTGGTGTTGGTGTAGCGGTAACGGGTGTTCTTGCGGCTGTAAATTTATATCAGACTTTAAAGTTAAGAGAAGATATCAAACAACTTAAATTAACGGTAACGGGAGGATTTATTGATCTAAAATCTGCCTTAAAAAATCAAGGTGATAGTATTATTAGACGAATTGATGAAGTTGCAGAAGATATTAAATATAATCAACATCGGTTAATTTTAATTACAGCTTATGGCAAATTTACAGAAGCCTTAAAGTGGTTTAAAGTGGCAATGACTATTGAAGAACCAAATGCCAGAAACGATCAAATTAACGGGGTGTTAAGTATGCTATACCATGCTTTAGCTAATTACTCTAATCCCCAGCTATTAAACAATGTTTGTGCTGCGGGTCAACTTCGTAGACTCGAATGCACTTGGGCGATTGAACAAGCCATTATTACTGCTTATCAAGCCCAAAATCAATTAACAGCATCGAATGAACACCTAGAACAACTTCAAAATAAAATTTATCAAGGATTACTGAATATTATTGATCAATGTAGTTCTCAAGAAGAATTAGATTTTCTATTTCCTGAAATAGCCAGAATTAAAATACATGATTGTACAGCATTAAAATCTTGGCAAGATCATACTAATTGGTTTAAAACCTTATCTAATGATGAACGGGAACAATTAGCAATGTTAGAACCGGAAACCTCAGAATCAGTTAATTTTGAATTATCAAAAAACGACATAACTATTAAACCTTTAGAAATGCAAATCTATGAGGAATTAAAACAAAAATCCCACTATTCAGCTTTACGAGATCAATTAAAATTTGTCGTTAAACCTGAATTACGCCGTGAACATGAATCTTATATTTTTAATAAAGCGATCGCCACAGGTTTAAATGGATTAGCCCCTAAAAATTGGGAAGAAGTACCCGATTTAACCGTTGCTAATCTTTATCATTATTTTCAAGTTCAATCTTAAAATGCGTAGGAAGATTGAAAAAAACTAGAAAAAACGACTTAAAGTTCCTCAAATTGTAAGTTAGATCAAAATTAGATGAAATTTAACAAAACGTAGGTATTTATTTATAGTTACCTACGTTTTGTTGAAAAAACAGCTAAATTGCCAAGCACTTTTTTCAGATATTTAATTAATCTTGACCAACTCGCATAATAATCGACTTCAATCCATTCATAATATCCTCAAGAGATTCAATAATTTTTAAGGTTTCTTTTTGTTCAGTTTCATCATCTAATTTAGACAAAAATTGAAATAATTGGTTAATTCTTTCTTCTTTTCTTTTTCTTTTTTTAATTATTAACTAATAGTTTGAGCTAACTCCAGTGGGAACGCCAGGGCTGTTTCATTAGCCAAAAGTTATGTACAAACAAGCTAAAGATCGTTGATATTTTCGGCTATCATTCTTTGATTTATTGTCGGGGAATGATAGCCATTGATTATGAGAAGATTAAGAATTATAGCAATCCTATTTGAGTTGTGTAAAAGGGAACATGGGTAATATTTCTGACTGTTTCATGTCAGTATTAAAATGTTACAACCTATTATAGTTTCAGTCCCGCAAGCAGGATTATTTTAATTGAAAGAAAAGACTAAATAAAACCCCGACTAGATTATGTTTAGTCGGGGTTTTATGATTTAGGGATTGTCAATCAAAAGCCCCCGATTCCCAATAATCCTTAGCCGCTTCCCACTGTTCAGACGTAGCCGCGCAGTGGACTTGATGCCCTGCGTCTGACAACTTTCCTTTGTGATGTTTGGCGATCGCACCCTCCAAAGATACACAGCTTAATCGGTACAGAGGGATTGGGGATTGGTTTATTAGGATATCCAGGGATTGAATAACACCCAGACCAAAGCCCTGCGGATCATAAGTCACATGATTCTGTCTAGTTCCATCGGATTTGAAGTAACGGGCGTGAAGTAGTTGCTTTTCCATAATTTAATCAATGACTACAACTTGTGTTCGCCAGGCTTTTTAGTAATGTTTCAGTCCCGCAAGCAGGATTATTTTAATTGAAAGCATAACTATTAACTATAGCAGTTTTTTCCTGTTCTTGTTTCAGTCCCGCAAGCAGGATTATTTTAATTGAAAGTTGAGATGGACACTACAAGGTAAGACTTATCAAATGTTTCAGTCCCGCAAGCAGGATTATTTTAATTGAAAGTGTTTCAAGGTGATATGATGGTATCGAAACAATTTAAGTTTCAGTCCCGCAAGCAGGATTATTTTAATTGAA